>Ga0181527_1000093_pt1 | contig 96414 bp, 99 predicted proteins | sample PEATcosm2014_Bin_30_FD_119762 | JGI IMG/M metagenome (GOLD analysis project Ga0181527, IMG submission 119762) | Peatland microbial communities from MTU Mesocosm Facility, Houghton, MI, USA - PEATcosm2014_Bin06_60_metaG | ecosystem: Environmental > Terrestrial > Soil > Wetlands > Peat | place...
ACGGAGGGCAATCGGCTTCAGGCAGCTCGGATCCTGGGGATCAGCCGGAAGACCCTGTGGAAAAAGCTCAAGCAACTCGGAGTCTCCTGGCCACTTGATGCTACCGAAAGGTAACACTGCCATATCGGCTGTTACCTTTTAGTAACAACATTTTTCTTTGCTTCCGCCTTCGATCTCCGTTCCGCAAGCCTTTGCGGGGATCGAAAAGCTGGCAAAGTCTTTGCTTTTGATCAGCGCCGGGGGAGAAGAGCATCTCGACCGCTCCCTCGGGGCATCGAGACATCAGAAAGGAGACGTTGCGCGTGGTCGTTGTCGTCAAGAAGGTTCGAAAACTCGGGGCAGGAGCGGCAGTAGGGCCAAGCGATCGCATCACCTCGCCGCTCAGGCCCCAATTCATCCTCAAGACCCCGCCCTGCTCAGACGCCTGCCCGAACCACACGGACATTCGGGCCGTCCTCACCACCATCGCCCAGGCCGAGACCCTCGGTAAAACCTCCGAGCAGGCCTTCGAAGAGGCGTTCTACATTATCACGGAGAGGAACCCGCTCCCGGCGGTCTGTGGCCGGGTCTGCCCCCATCTCTGCGAAGCCGCCTGCAACAGGAACCACCTGGACGCGCCGGCATCCATCAACTGCCTGGAGCGGTTTATCGGGGACTTCGCTCTGGAAAAAAGTCTCCCGTTGAAGCCCCTCACACAGGAACACTACGGGGAAAAGATCGCGGTCATCGGGTCGGGACCCGCCGGCCTCTCCTGCGCCTATCAAATGGTGCGCCGGGGCTACCCTGTGACCGTGTTTGAGGCGTTCCCAAAGTCGGGCGGCATGCTCCGCTACGGCATCCCCACCTATCGCTTGCCCCGCTACGTCCTGGACGCGGAGATCGCACGGATCCTCGCCCTGGGGGCAGAGTTCCGCTGCGGTACGGCGGTGGGAAAGGATCTCGCCTACGAGGACCTCCGCCGATCATACGCGGCCATCTTCGTCGGGATCGGCGCCCACAAGGGCATGCGCCTCGGGGTGCCGGGCGAGGAGGCCCCGAACGTCCTGTCGGGCGTCGAGTTCCTCCACCGCATGAACACCGGCGAGCCGGTGAAAGTGGGGGAGACGGTCGTGGTGGTGGGTGGCGGAGATACAGCCGTGGACGCGGCCCGGGTGGCGGCCCGCCTGGGGACCAAGACTACCATCCTGTATCGCCGCACCATCCAAGAGATGCCGGCTATCAAGCAGGAGATGGAGGAGGCCGAACGGGAAGGGATCCACATCGAGTTCCTGGCGGCCCCCAAAGCAGTCGCGACCGAAAACGGCCACGCCACCGGCCTGACCTGCCTCCGGATGGAGCTGGGAGAGCCAGACGCCAGTGGTCGCCGCCGGCCCGTGCCCGTGCCAGGCTCGGAGTTTTTCGTGAGTGCCAGCACGATCATCGCCGCCATCAGCCAGGAGTCGGATTTCACAGGCCTGGAGGAACTCAAAGGGGACGGCGGGATGGTCCCGGTAGACGACCATGGGGAGACGACGGCGCCCGGCACCTTCGCCGGGGGTGACATTCTCGAGCTGGGGATCGTCACGACCGCCATCTACCACGGTCGCCGTGCCGCCGAGACCATCCATGCCAGGCTCCGGGGCATCCCACCGGACGCATCCCCGGCGCCACCCGTAATCACCCGTGAACGGATGCGGCTAGACCTCTATCCCAAGCAGCCGCGAACGGAGGTGGCCACTCTCCCGGTGGCCGAGCGTTTCCAGGACCCGGACTGCGAGATCAACCTGGCCTTGACGCGGGAGCAGGCCATCGCCGAGGCCAAGCGTTGCTTGAGCTGCGGCCTGTGCTACCACTGTGACAACTGCTGGAAGTACTGCCAGGACCAGGCGGTGATCAAGCCCTTCGACAAGGGCCAGCCGTACCGCTTCAAGCTGGAGTTTTGCCAGGGATGCAAGAAGTGCGCGGAGGAGTGTCCCTGCGGGTACGTCGAGATGAAGTAACTGCCGATTCCCCGGATAACCACGGGGGGAGGTGCCACAGCATGGGAGACAAAACGAAATTGCCAAAGACGCCGAAGCTGGACGAACTCGACAAGGGGCCGTGGCCCAGCTTCGTGCGGGAGATCAAGAAGGCCGCAGCCCAGAGCCCTATGTGCCGGGATCTCCTCGGCGTGCTGGAACGCTCCTATAACGAGAAAGTCGGCCACTGGAAGCACGGCGGAATCGTCGGGGTGCGCGGGTACGGCGGCGGGGTCATCGGCCGGTACTCCGATCTGCCGGAAGAGTTCCCGAACGTGGCCCACTTTCACACGATGCGGATCAACCACCCGGCGGGTTGGTTCTACACGTCGGCAGCCCTGCGGACCATCTGCGATCTGTGGGAGCGGCACGGGTCAGGCCTCACGAATCTCCACGGCTCCACCGGGGACATCATCCTGCTGGGGACGCGAACGGATCAACTGGAGCCCACCTTCTCCGAATTGACACAGGCAGGCTTTGACCTCGGCGGGTCCGGATCCGACGTGCGAACGCCGAGCTGCTGCGTGGGGCCGGCCCGTTGCGAGTGGGCCTGTTATGACACGCTGGGCTTCACCTACGACATCACGATGCACTACCAGGATGAGATGCACCGGCCGGCCTTCCCCTACAAGTTCAAGTTCAAGGCCGCGGGGTGCCCCAACGACTGTGTGGCCGCCATCGCCCGCGCCGATCTCAGCATCATCGGTACCTGGCGCGGGCCGATCCAGGTGGATCAGGCGGCCGTGCGGGACTACACGAAGAACGGGATCGACATCCAGGCGGACGTCTGCGACCGCTGTCCCAGCAAGTGCATGGGGTGGAACGGGAAAGAGCTAGAGATCGCCAACGAGTGGTGCGTCAAGTGCATGCACTGCATCAACGTGATGCCCAAGGCCCTGCGCCAGGGGCCGGAGCGGGGCGCCACGATCCTCGTGGGTGCCAAGGCGCCCATTGTGCAAGGCGCGATGCTCTCGTCGGTCCTGGTGCCCTTTATGAAGATGGAGCCGCCCTACACGGCCCTCAAGGAGTTGGTGGGAAAGATGATAGAACTCTGGGCCGAGGAGGGCAAGAGCCGGGAGCGGATCGGGGAATTCATCCAGCGGGTGGGCCTGGGCAATTTCGTCGAGGCCATTGGCCTGGAGCCGCAGCCAGAGATGGTAGCCCATCCCCGGGAGAACCCCTACGTCTTCTACGAGGAGTACCTGGAAGAGGACCCGACCGAGGCAAAGGCTTAGGCGTCCCCCACAGGTTGGGCGCCTTCTTCAAGGGAGAATTCAGCCATGGCTGAGACCGTTGCACCGCGCAAGACGGATATCGGTCCGCCCCACTATCAGAAGTTTCTGCCACCCATCGTGAAGCAGAATTACGGGAAGTGGCGGTACCACGAAATTCTGAAGCCCGGCGTCATGGTGCACGTGGGCGAGTCGGGCGACAAGCTGTACACGGTGCGCGCCGGCTCGCCGCGCCTGCTCTCCATCCAGACGATTCGGGAGTTTTGCGACCTGGCGGACAAGTATTGCGGCGGGTATCTCCGTTTCACCAGCCGGAACAACGTCGAGTTCCTGCTCACCGATTCCAGCAAGACCGAGCCCCTGGTCGCCGACCTTACCGCCCGGGGATTCCCGGTTGGGGGTATGGCCAACGCCATCTCCAACATGGTGCACACGCAGGGGTGGGTGCACTGCCACTCCGCCGCCACCGATGCCTCGGGCGTGGTGAAGTCGGTGATGGACGAGCTGGTGGGCTATTTCACCACCACGAAGTTGCCGGCCAAGCTCCGCCTGGCCCTGGCCTGCTGTCTCAACATGTGCGGGGCGGTGCACTGCTCGGACATTGCCATCCTGGGTGTCCATCGCCGGCCGCCAAAGATCGACGACGAGCGGGTCCCCAAGATTTGCGAGATCCCCAGCGTGGTGGCCGCCTGCCCCACCGCCGCCATTCGGCCCAAGCGAATCGACGGGAAGGAAACGGTGGAGGTCATCGAAGAGCGCTGCATGTTCTGCGGCAACTGCTACACCGTCTGCCCGGCCATGCCCTTGGCCAACGCCTTGAACGACGGGGTGTCTATCTGGGTGGGCGGCAAAGTCAGCAACGCCCGGAGCGCCCCCATGTTCTCCAAGTTGGCTATCCCCTACCTCCCCAACAACCCGCCCCGCTGGCCCGAGGTCGTGGAGGCTGTGAAGAACCTCGTAGAGGTGTGGGCGGCGGATGCACGGAAGTACGAGCGCATGGGCGAGTGGATCCAGCGCATCGGCTGGCCGCGCTTTTTCCAGAAGACCGGCATCCCATTCACCAAGCAACACATCGACGACTTCCGATTTGCCGGGACGACCTACCAGCGTTCCGCGCACATCAGGTCGTAAGGAGTGCGTCATGGCGGACGCCGTGACTGCCGAGGCTGTGGCCGAGGCGATGTATCAGATGGTAAAGGACGCCGCCGGCGTCAAGAAACTGAAGCCCACGGATCTCACGAAGGCGATGATGGAGCACTTCGGACCGATGGGTTGCACCAAGGAACTCTGCAAGGAAGCTATCCGCAGCCTCATGGACTCTGGCCGCTGTGTCTACACCTACTTCGGGGGCAGTTTCATCGAGCTGCCCCCGAAAGAGGGCTCAACCGCCTGACGGGGGCGGGAGGACTCATCCACGATGAACCAGCCGGAGAAGGGGGCGACCGCGTGTCCGCGGATAATGATCTGCGGCCTGCGGGGAAGCACCGGCAAGACGCTGGTCGCCCTCGGGTTGATCAGCGCCTGGCAGGCCCGCGGGGTTTCTGTTGCCCCCTTCAAGAAGGGGCCGGACTACATTGACGCCGCCTGGCACAGCCGGGCGGGAAACCGTCCCTGCCGGAACCTCGACAGCTACCTGATGACCGAGGAGGCTATCCGCCGCTCCGTGGGGCAGCATGGCCGCGCGGCGGATCTCGCGTTGATCGAGGGAAATCACGGCCTGTTCGACGGGGTGGGCGCCGAGGCCACCGCCAGCTCCGCTGAGCTGGCCAAGCTGCTCCAGACCCCGGTCGTGCTCCTGGTGGATTGCACCAAGACTACCCGAACTGCAGCCGCCATGGTCCTGGGATGTCAACATATGGATCCCGAGTTGCGGCTGGCGGGGGTTATCTTGAATCGCGTGGCTACACCCCGCCAGGAGTGCGCGGTGCGAACGGCCATCCAGGAGGTCTGTGGTCTCCCTGTGCTGGGCAGCATCCCTCGACTCACAGACCTGGCATTCCCGGAGCGGCATCTGGGGCTGCTCACGCCAGCCGAGCATCCCGGTGTTGCAGGGCCGATCAGCATCGCCCGCGAGGCCGTTGAGGCCCATGTGGACCTGGACCGGCTCCGGGCTCTAGCAGAGACTGCGCTTCCCCTCACCTGGACATCCAATCCCGTACAGGAGACCCGCGCCGGAGACCCTGACGCCGTCCGAGTCGGGGTCGTGAGGGACAGCGCCTTCACCTTCTACTATCCCGAGAACCTGGAGATGTTGGAGCGACTGGGGGCCGAGGTGATCGAGGTCAATGCCTTAAAAGATCTCGATCTGCCGCCGCTAGATGCGCTGTACATCGGGGGCGGCTATCCCGAGACCCACGCCGCCGCCCTGGCGGCCAACGCTTCCTTCCGTCGTGCCGTGAGGCGCGAGGTCGAGGCGGGGCTCCCTGTGATCGCGGAGTGCGGAGGGTTGATCTACCTCAGCGAGGGCATGGTAATGGATGGGATCGCGCATCCCATGGTGGGGATCTTCCCAGTGACTTTCGAGCTGGGCAAGCGACCATGGGGGCACGGATACGCCTGCGTCGAGGTAGAAAGGGCCAATCCGTTCTTCGACATCGGAGCGGTGCTGCGCGGACACGAGTTCCGCTACTCGTTCGTTCGGGACGCGCGAGCCGAGGAGCTCCACCTGGCCTTCCGCATGCGGCGAGGCACAGGCTTCGACGGGGAGCGGGACGGTCTGGTGTACAAGAATGTTCTGGCCTCCTTCTGTCACTTCCACGCGGCCGGGACCCGCGAGTGGGCTGGGGCGGTGATTCGGCAGGCCCGGCTTCATGCCGGGCGCCGACGTGCCAGGTCCGGGTGGGCGGATGCGGTCTCGGGGCGGGGAGCAGAGACGGCGATCGAGCTTGCCGCCTCGCTCGCCGACCGAGGCGGAGCTCTCTAAGGAATCCTCCGACCCGCCCGCTCCGGTGGGGGGCGGGCACCGGTGAGGATCACGTAGGCGTTTGGGAAGACACCATAAGGAAAGGGGAGAGAAGATGGCAACCGTTGTCTTGGGCGGCAAGGAGTTGGAACTGGACGAGGACGGCTTCATCCAGGCCCCGGAGCTTTGGGACGAGGGGGTGGCGAAGGACTTGGCAAAGCAGGAGGAAGGCCTCGAGGAGCTGACGCCGGATCACTGGAAGGTGGTGCACTACCTCCGGAACTATTATACGGAGTTTAAGATCGCCCCCATGATCCGCAAACTCTGCAAGGAGACCGGGTACCCCCTCCAGAAGATCTACGAGCTGTTTCCGTCCGGCCCGGCCAAGGGCGCCTGCAAGGTGGCCGGTTTGCCAAAGCCAACGGGCTGCGTGTAAACCTGGCGACCCGGTTCTGGAGACGGCCGGGCCTGCCCGACCGCCGCGGCCTGGTCCCGGCCAGGGGAAGTGAGAGGGTATGGACCTGATCAGCGTCGCCTGCGAGCGCGATCTGGCTTTCAGCGCCCACGTTCGCGGGCACCGCGTCAGCATGGACATGCCGGGGCATCCGCGCTTCACCGATGCGGGCCCCTCCCCGGTAGAACTCTTGGTGATGGCCATCGGCGGGTGCATCGGAATCCACGTGGCGATCTTCTGCCTGCAGACAGGCCTCTCCCCTACGGGCTTGCGCGTGGACCTCTCCTTCACCATCGCCGAGGAGAACGGGCAGAGGCGGGTGTCGAGCGTCTATGCCGAGGTGGAGGCGCCCGGGATTCCGGTGGAGCTTGCGGTGCAGGCGGAACAAGCCGCGCAGCGCTCCATTCTGCCCAACACCCTGACCAAGGTTCCGGATCTGGACATCGTGGTCCGCACTCGGCCGGGGCAGAGCGAGGCCGCTTGAGCAGCATCCTCTTCGGCAGGGTCCTGCCGTTCGGCATTGGCGCGAGGATCCGGAGGCAATGCAAGGAGACCGGCTTCGCGCTGAACGAGATTCCCGAGATGTTTCCCTCAGGCCCGTAGCGAGGGGCGTGCAAGCTTGCTGGCCCGGCCAGGCCGACAGGGCGCGGAGCGGGAGAGACGCATGAGCCTTGAGGATGCCCAGTCACTGAGAGACACCCTGGCGGCAAGGAAGAACGCCATCATCCAGGCATGGCTGGCTCGAACCCTTCAGACCTACCCCGAGCACACCGGCCGCTTCCTGCTCCAGGAAAAGGATCCCTTCCGCAACCCCGTCGGGCACACGTTCACGGAGGCTTTCCCGACCCTCTTTGACCAGCTCGTCGGGGGCATGGACACCGCCACGATCACGCCGGTCCTGGATGGGATCGTGCGGATACGGGCCGTGCAGGATTTCACCGCCAGCCAGGCGGTGGCCTTCCTCTTCCTGCTGAAGAAGGTCGTGCGGGAAGCGCTGGAGGGCGAGATTCAGAGGCGTCCGGACGGGGGCGGCCTGGTGGCCGTGGAAGGGAGAATCGACGAGATGGCGCTCCTGGCCTTCGACCTGTTCATGAAGTGCCGCGAAAAGATTTACGAGATCAAGGCCAACGAGGCCAAGCGCAAGATCTACGTCCTGGAACGGATGTACGGCGTGCAGCCGGCCGCGACCGCCTGCGGCCCAGAGGCCCCCCCACGCCGCGACCATGAGGAAGTCGGCTGACGCGAGGTGAAGCTTAATGGACGTTCTGTATTCGCTCGTCCTGGTGCTGCTGCTCGCCGGGCTGGCCTTCGTGGGAGGACAGGTCGCTCCGCTGCGCACCCTCTTCGGCGTGATCGTGCCGGGCGCGGCCGTCGTCATCTTCCTGCTTGGCCTGACCTATCGGGTCGTGCTGTGGGCGCGCGCGCCCGTTCCCTTCCGGATCCCCACTACCTGCGGGCAGGAGAAATCGCTCCCCTGGATCAAGGCCGGCTGGCTGGAGAGTCCCCCTACCACGCTGGGCGTGGTGGCGCGGATGGCTCTGGAGGTCGGCCTGTTCCGCTCGCTCTTCCGGAACACCAAGGCGGAACTCCGGGACGGCCCCAGGCTGGTCTTCGGTGAGAACAAATGGCTCTGGCTCGCGGCCTTGGCCTTCCACTGGTCCTTCCTGGTCATCTTCCTCCGGCATCTGCGATTCTTCATGGAGCCGGTCCTTGCATTCGTGAATATGCTTTCGAAGTTGGACGGCTTCTTCCAGGTGGGGGCGCCGGTGCTGTACGTGACCGACCTCGTCATCCTGGGGGGATTGGGGTATCTCTTGCTCCGAAGGCTCCGCGATCCTCAGGTGCGCTACATGTCCCTCTTCGCCGACTATTTCGCCCTGTTCCTGCTGCTGGGTCTCGTCCTCTCCGGCATCCTCATGCGGTATTTCACCCGGATTGACACCGTGGCCGTGAAACAGCTCGCCATGGGCCTGGTGACCTTCTCGCCCGTCATCCCCAAAGAAGTGGGGCCCCTCTTTTTCGTCCACCTCTTCCTCTTGAGCGTCCTGGCGGCCTACTTTCCCTTCAGCAAGTTGATGCACGTGGGGGGCATCTTCCTGAGTCCCACGAGAAATCTGGCCAACGACAACCGCATGAAGCGGCACATCAACCCCTGGAACTACCCCGTCAAGGTGCACACCTACGAGGAGTGGGAAGAGGAGTTCAGGGACAAGATCGAGGCGGCTGGATTACCGCTCGAAAGGGAATAGCGCATGGCGGAACACATCCCGAAGCCAGAAGAACTCGCGCAGATTGAGTACCGACCCCCCAGGAAGGACTGGCGGGATCCGAGCGTCGAATTCCGCAAAGGGGTCTTCTGTTACAGCGCTGCGCCCAAGAACCTGGAATATCTCGGCCTGCCCAACCCGCGGAAGTGGCAGCCCTACGACGAGGACTGGAAGTTGCCGTCGAACTGGAAGCAGATCATCCTGGAAGGGATGAGGGAACGCCTGGAAAAGTATCGCTCCTTCCGCCTCTTCATGGACATCTGCGTTCGCTGCGGGGCCTGCGCAGACAAGTGCCATTTCTACCTTGGATCGGGCGATCCCAAGAACATGCCGGTCCTGCGCGCCGAACTCATCCGGTCGGTGTACCGGAGGTACTTCACCGCAGCCGGGCGGCTTTTCCCCGCGCTCGCTGGGGCGAGAGATCTCACCGTCGACGTGCTCAAGGAGTGGTTCTACTACTTCTATCAGTGCACAGAATGCCGCCGGTGCTCGGTCTTCTGCCCGTACGGCATCGACACGGCGGAAGTCACCATGATCGGCCGCGAGCTCCTGACGCTCGTGGGGTGCAACATCAACTGGGTCCTGGAGCCGGTGGCCAACTGCTACCGCACGGGCAACCACCTGGGCATTCAGCCCCACGGGTTCAAGGACAGCATCGACTTTGCCGTGGACGAGCTGGCGGAGACCACGGGCATCCGCGTGCAGGCGCCCATCAACAAGAAGGGCGCCGAGATCCTGGTCGTCATGCCTTCCGCCGATTACTTCGGGACGCCCCACTACTTCACCCTGCTGGGCTATTTGATGGTCTTTCACGAGATCGGCTTGGACTACACGTTCAGCGCCTTCGCCTCCGAGGGAGGAAACTTTGGCCTCTTCACCTCCCACGAGATGATCAAGCGGCTGAACGCCAAGATCTACGCGGAGGCCAAGCGGCTGGGCGTGAAGTGGATCATCGGATGCGAGTGTGGCCATATGTGGCGGGTCCTCCACCAGTACATGGACACCATGAACGGCCCGGCCGACTTCCTTGAGGTGCCCGTCTCCCCGGTCACGGGAACCCGATTCGAAAACGCCACGTCCACCAAGATGACTCACATCTGCGAGTTCACGGCCGACCTGATCTACCACGGGAAGCTGCGGCTGGATCCCAGCCGGAACGACCATTGGAACGTGACCTTTCACGACTCCTGCAATCCGGCCCGCGCCATGGGCCTCCTGGAGGAGCCTCGTTACATTCTCAAGAACGTCTGCAATCACTTTCACGAAATGCCCGAGAACACGATCCGGGAACAAACCTTCTGCTGCGGCAGCGGCTCCGGCCTCGGCACCGACGAGAACCTGGAGATGCGCATGCGGGGCGGATTCCCCCGGGCGAATGCGGCCAAGTACGTCCACGACAAGTTCGGCGTGAACCTGCTGGCCTGCATCTGCGCCATCGACAAGGCGACGCTGCCCCCCCTCCTCGAATACTGGGTGCCGGGGGTGGACGTGGCCGGCGTGCATGAACTGGTCGGAAACGCGCTCGTGATGGAAGGGGAAAAGGAACGGACCACCGACCTGCGCGGCCAAGCCCTCAAGCCGAAGGAGGTGCAGGCCCATGCGTGACAGAGGGATAATCATCGGAGGTCTCGCCGTTTTCCTCGTCTTGATCACCTTTCCCGTGTGGTACAACCGCGCGGCCGGGACGACCTCCAAGGCCCCCGAGCTCAAGCTGCCCACGCAGGAAAAGAACTGCGTCGCGCCAGTGGAGTACATGCGTGCGTCCCACATGGACCTCCTGACGACCTGGCGGGATCAAGTGGTCCGGCAAGACATCCGGACCTTCAAGGCGTTCGATGGCAGGACCTACACCATGGGCCTCACCCAGACCTGCATGAAATGCCACACCAGCAAGGCCGATTTCTGCGACCGCTGCCACGATTACGCGGGCGTCAAGCCGTATTGTTGGGATTGCCACATCGATCCCAAGCTTGTCCAAAGGAGCACGGGATGAGCATGGACAGGAGAACATTCCTGAGCGTTGCGGGGGTCTCGGCGCTGGCGATCGTCGGGAAGTCCTCTTTGGGAGCGCTGGCTCAGGCTGGGCAACGCGAGACCGCGGCCGGCATCCAGCCGGCCACGCGCTGGGCCATGGTCATCGACCCAGGGAGGTGCCTGAAGGAACAGGGGTGCACCGACTGCATCGCCGCGTGCGACAGGGCGCACAACGTGCCCCACTTCACCGAGGAGGCGCACGAGGTCAAGTGGATCTGGAAGGAACCCTTTGACAAGGCCTTCCCCGACCAGGAGAGCCGGTATACGGAGGAGGCCTTCAAGGACAGGCCCGTCCTGGTGTTCTGCAATCACTGCGACAACCCCCCCTGCGTGCGCGTCTGCCCTACGAAGGCCACGTGGAAGAGGCAGGACGGCATCGTCATGATGGACTGGCACCGGTGCATTGGCTGCCGGTATTGCGTGGCGGCCTGCCCGTACGGCTCCCGCAGCTTCAACTGGCTGGACCCCAGACCGCACATCAAGGAGTTGAACCTGGATTTCCCGACGCGGACCAAGGGCGTCGTGGAGAAGTGCAACTTGTGCGAGGAGCGTCTGGCGAAGGGGGAGCAGCCGGCGTGCGTGGTGGGGTGTCCGGAGAAGGCCCTGGTTTTCGGGAACCTGAGTGACCCCAAGTCGGAGGTCCGGGAGCTGCTCCGAAGCCGCTACACCATCCGGCGGAAACCCGAACTTGGGACCCAGCCGGAAATCTACTATCTCGTGTGAGGTGCCCCAGATGTTCATGTTCGAGAAGGCGGTCGTCGGCAGCCGGAGGTACTGGACCTGGATCGGCGTCCTATTTGCCATCATCCTCGTGGGATTCCTGTTCTATCTCCGGCAATTGCAGGTGGGTTTGGGCATCACGGGGTTGAGCCGGGACGTGATGTGGGGACTCTACATCGCCCAGTTCACCTTCCTCGTGGGCGTGGCCGCCTCGGCGGTCATGGTTGTCCTGCCGTACTATCTGCACGACTGGAAGGCGTTCGGGAAGATCACCATCCTGGGTGAGTTCCTGGCCATTTCCGCCGTGACCATGTGCATGCTGTTCATCTTCGTGGACATGGGCCAGCCCATGCGGGTACTGAACGTCATGTTGTACCCCACGCCCAATTCCATGATGTTCTGGGACATGGTGTCCCTGAGCGGCTACCTGCTGCTGAACGCCGTGATCTCCCTGGTCACGCTAAGCGCCGAACGCAAAGACGTGGCACCGCCCGCGTGGATCCGGCCCATCATCATTGTGTCCATCCCCTGGGCCATCAGCATCCATACCGTCACCGCCTTCCTGTACAGCGGACTTCCGGGGCGCACCTTCTGGCTGACCGCCATCCTGGCGCCGCGCTTCCTGGCGTCGGCCTTTTCCTCCGGGCCCGCGCTGCTGATCCTGCTGACCATGCTCATTCGGAAGCTGACGAGGTTCGATCCCGGCCGCGAGCCTATCCAAAAGCTCTCGCTGATCGTCACCTACGCCATGATCATCAACGTGTTCTTCGTGCTCATGGAGGTCTTCACCGTCTTCTACAGCCAGATCCCTGAGCACATGGAGCACTTCGAGTTCCTGTTCCTGGGGCTGCACGGGCACGCCGGGCTCGTTCCCTGGATGTGGACCTCCGTGGTCCTGGCCGTGATCTCCGTGGTCCTTCTCATCACGCCCCGCTACCGGAAGAACGAGAAGATCCTGGCCGTGACCTGCGTGATGGTCTTCCTGTCCCTGTGGATCGACAAGGGCCTCGGCCTGATCGTCGGCGGGTTCGTGCCTACGCCCCTCGGTCACGTCACCAGCTACGCCCCCACCGTTCCGGAGATGTCCATCACCCTGGCCATCTGGGCCGTCGGGATTCTGATGATCACCATTTTTTATAAGATCACCCTGTCGGTGCATGAGGAGCTGGCCGGCCCGTAGAATCTTCCGAGGATCCATGGATGCCTTGCGGGTGTTCTCGCGGGCATGGAAGTGCGCTGGAAGGAAAGATGCCACAGCCTTCACCTGCCAAGGAGGACGAGGAAGGCGCGAAGCGGGCTGAGCCCATGGGCAAGGCGGCCGACAAGGCGAAGCCTGCCCCCCCACCCCGTCCCCACCAGATCCTGGGCGTCAGCTACCACATGGAGCGCCTGTACCCGGGCGATCGGGTCAAGCGATTTCTCGAAATCTTCGCCGCCGTACTCCAGCACACCAACTACGGCCAGCTCTTGGACACCTATGCGCGGGTCGAGGCCAAGTGCGCCCAATGCGCCAACGCCTGCCAGATCTACCTGCACACCCAGGACCCCAAGGACATTCCGTGTTACCGGACCAACCTCCTCCTGGACATCTACCGTCGTCACTTCACCCTCCGAGGCGTGCTCCAGAGCAAGCTGACGGGGACCGTCTTCTTGACGGAGGAGCGACTTCGGGAGCTAGCCGAATCGGTCTACCACTGCACGGGATGCCGGCGCTGCACGTTCCAGTGCCCGATGGGTATCGACCATGGCCTCATCACGCACCTGAGCCGATACATCCTCAGCGAGATGGATATCGCGCCCAAAGCCTTGGTCGTGGCCACGAGGGAACAGCTCGAAGGGAAGACGGGCAACACCTCCGGGATCCCTGTCCCCGCACTGCTGGATACCCTGCAGTTTCTGACGGAGGACATGCGGGATGAAAGGGGCGTGGATGTGATCTTCCCCATCGATCAGGAAGAACGGGACTTCGTCTTCTTCCCCGCGGTCAGCGACTACCTTCTCGAGGCCGACACCCTCAAGGGTATCGCCGCCACGTTTCACGCCGCCGGAGAATCGGACCGGTGGACCATCGGCACAGGGTACTTCGACGGGATCAACTATGGTCTCTTCTACAGCGACTGGTGTGCCGAACGGATCATCGAGAAAGTGATCGCCGAGACGGGGCGCCTGAAAGGCAAGCACGTCCTCATTGGCGAGTGCGGGCACGCCTCGCGCAGCGCCAAGCTCTTCATCCCCTCCTTCGGCGGCGCCACCAACAGCCTGCCGGTGGTCCACATCATGGAGTACACGCTGGACGCGCTCCGGCGCGGGAGGCTGAAACTCAACCCGGACGTCGTCACGGAACGCGTCACCTACCACGACCCGTGCAATATCGCCAGGACCGGATGGATCGTCGACCAGCCCCGCGAGATCCTGAGGAGCTTCTGCCGGAACTATGTGGACATGGAACCCAAGGGGGCGAACAACTACTGCTGTGGCGGAGGGGGCGGTACCGTGTCCGTGGACGAGATCCGGCCTTACCGAACCAAGATCACGGGCAAGCTCAAGGCCGATCAGATCCGGGCGACCGGCGCCCACTATGTGGTGGCACCCTGTGCTAACTGCAAGAAGCAACTCCGGGAGGTATGTGAGGATCACGGACTCGCCGGGGTCCAGGTGGTGGGCCTTCACGACCTCGTCTACAAGGCCATCATCTTCTAGGGTTTTTTGTGTCAAACCACAGAGGGCGGATGGGATGCCATCCATGGAATCCGTACTGACGTTTGCCAGGGGACCAGCGCTCTACTTCGCCTTTGCCGTGTTCTTCCTGGGTATGCTGCGCCAGGTCGGCCTGACGGTCGCAGAGCTGGTGCGGGCGTATGGTCGGGCCGGCAATCAGGTGATTCCCTACAGGTTGCTTTTCCGGCAGAGTCTGGGATGGATAGTTCCCGTCAATGGCCTCCGCGGCGCCCGCGTGCCTTACACGGTGGCCTCGGTCGCATTCCACGTGGGGATGCTCCTCGTAACCCTCTTCCTCAGTGGTCATGTCCAACTCATAGAGAAGGGCATGGGGATCGCCTGGCCCACGCTGCAGCCCGCCGTGGCGGATGTCCTGACGATCACCACTTTGGCGGCCCTCGCTGCGCTCCTGCTTTTCCGGCTCGCGAACCGGGCGTTGCGCTTCCTGAGCACGTTCCAGGATTGGTTCCTACTCGTACTGTGCATGGTTCCTATCCTGTCGGGTTACTATGTGTCGCACCCGGCGGGGAATCCCCTGCCATTTTGGCTGACGTACCTCATCCATCTGCTGAGTGCTGAGCTTCTGGTCATCCTGATACCCTTCACTAAATTGGCGCACGTGGTTCTTTTCCCGTTTACCCGGATCTCCTGGGAGTTGGGCTGGCACTTCGTTCCGGGCGCCGGGGAGAAGGTGCGGATCGCTCTGGGAAAGCGGGATGAACCCGTATGATTAACAGCCCCAGCATTCTGACGGACGTCACCAAGTGCATCGGCTGCGAGGAGTGCGTCACGGCCTGCAAGAAGATCAATGGCCTGCGGATGGAGGACGCTCCGCCACGAATCGGCGGAACACCGGACGGCCTCTCCGCCGACCGCTGGACGAGCGTCATCCGGCGGCCGGGCAACCACTTCGTGCGCAAGCAGTGCCGCCACTGCCTGCATCCCGCCTGCGTCTCCGTGTGCCCCGTGGGCGCCCTTCAGAAGACGCTCGAGGGCCCGGTCATCTATGACAAGAGCCTCTGCATGGGATGCCGGTACTGCATGGTTTCCTGCCCCTACGGCATCCCACACTATGAATGGAGCGCTGTCGCCCCATCGGTTCGCAAATGCAGCCTGTGTTACCCATTCCTCAGTTCAGGAAAAATCGCTGCACCCGCATGCGTGACGGCCTGCCCGACGAAGGCTTCCATTTTCGGCACTCGTGCACAGATGCTGGACGAGGCGAAGCGTCGCCTGGCGGCTGGGCCGGAGAAGTACCTCCCCCGTGTATGGGGGGAAAGACAAGTGGGCGGCACGTCCGTTCTCTACATCTCCGACATCTCACTGGATTTCCTGGGCTGGCAGGACAGCCGGTACTTGCACGACGAACCTCTTCCTGAGAGCACGTGGGCAGCCCTCAAGGCTGTGCCTTTCGAATTTTTCGGCGTCGGGGCGCTTATGGGCGCCATCTATTGGATCATCGAACGCCGGCGGAAGCTTGCGCTAGATGAGACCGGATCACCCCTGAATGCCGACGGAGGCAAGGGTGATCATGGAGAATAGCCGCGTCTTCGTTTTCAAGGGAATCCTATGGTTCTTCGTCGGCCTGGCCGCCGCCGTGGCCATCATTCGGTTCACCTATGGGCTAGGCGTTTCGACGGCGCTTTCCGATATCACCCCGTGGGGCCTTTGGATCGGATTCGACGTCATGGGCGGCGTCGCCCTGGCTGCCGGCGGCTTCGTGATCGCAGCCGTGGTTCACATCTTCCATCGGGAAAAGTACCACGCCGCGGCCCGGCCGGCGATCCTGACTGCATTTTTGGGTTACGCGGCCGTGGTGGTGGGACTTCTCTTCGATCTGGGACTGCCATGGCACATCTGGCACCCGGTCATATTCTGGAATATCCACTCCGCGCTCTTCGAGGTGGCCTGGTGCGTCATGCTCTACCTCTCGGTCCTTGCCGTGGAGGTAACCCCGACGATTCTCGAGCGGACCGCCTTTCAACGGACGCACAAGTTCTTCACGCACCTGAGCCTGCCCGTCATGATCTTAGGCATCATGCTGTCCACCTTGCACCAATCGTCCTTGGGCTCCCTGCTCCTCATCATGCCCTTCAGGATCCATCCTCTCTGGTACAGCCACTGGCTGTCTGAACTCTTCTTCGTGTCCGCCATCTGCCTCGGGCTCAACATGGTCATCTTCGAATCTTCCATTACCTCTTGGCTCTACAGGCGTAAGCCCGAGACGGACATGCTTGAGGGTCTGGCCAAGATGGCTGCCCTGGCCCTATCAATTTACCTGGTGTTTAGGGGGGCGGACCTGGCAACCCAGCATAAGCTGGGGTTGATTCTTGCAGGGACGTGGGAGAGCAACCTCTTCATCGTCGAGATGCTCATGTCGACGATCGGGCCCATCGCGCTGTACGCTATTCCGAAGGTGCGACGGTCCTCCACGGGCGTGTGGTTGGTCTCCTCCATCGCCGTTCTGGGATTCGTGCTGAACCGGATCAGCGCGGCGGGACTCGCCCAGGTCTGGGCCACCCGGTTTTTCTATTTTCCGGCCTGGACCGAATTTGCCATCAGCATCGGCATCGTCTCGGCCTGCGGCCTGGTGTTTTTCTTCATTCAGGAACACTTCCCCGTCGATCCCCACACGCTAGAGACAATCAAAAGGGATCGCGAGGTAGCCGCAAAGGCCCTGCCCCAGTTCGCCCCCTTCACGCAGGTCTGGCTGGGTGAAGGCTGGCGAAAGGCCGCCAAGGTTTATTCCATCCTGTTTGTGCTGCCCATGGCCCTGGGTCTCGCGTGGGCGCCCAAGAGCGAACGCTTTGTCCACCTACCTGTGCAGCGCGCCCGCGGCGGCGACATCCTCAGGGTGGGTACAGCTCAGTCGTACGTCTACTTTGACCACAAACCCCATCAGGACGAGGCCAAGAAGGAAGGATCCTGCGGACTCTGCCACCACCTCCACAAGGCGGGCGATGTCGGAACCCCGTGCAGTGAGTGTCACCGCGCTATGTACACTGCCACCAACACCTTTGATCACGACGCCCACGTGGCGGCCCTTCAGGGGAACCTTTCGTGTGCCAAGTGCCACGGCGAAGAGAAGCCGCTGCAGTTGAAGGCGACGAAAACCTGCCAAGATTGCCACCGGAAGGACATGATGGCGGCGAACCCCGTGGTGAAGAAGTTTGATAGCCAATGGGCGGGGAGCTACAAGGACGCGATGCACAAGATGTGCATCCCGTGCCACGTGAAGAAGGCGGCCGACCCCACGGTGAATCGGCCCGATCTGGGCCGCTGCGGCGCCTGCCATAACGAAGGGACCAAATCCGAGCAGATCTACCGTGCGCAGGTTCAGCCAGAGCGGAGTGCAGGCGGCCCGCCGTGATCCCCCCTGAGCCCGGAGGCGCCACGATGGCGGTGCGGTTTCGAGGTGAAGGTGATTATTGGGCTCCAGCAGATTCTCACCGCTTTTTCCGATTGCCTGGGGCCGGAAACGCCCAAGTACGTCTGCGCGCCGTGCAGCAACTGCAAGGGTCAGATCCGCGATATGCTGGCCTACTACGGCCTGTGGGACAAGCACCGCATCCTCTACGGCGGCCTGGTGGAGCTCATCGTCAACGCCATGGTGGACGTGAGGCCGGGCTACATCCAGTGGGAATGGCACTAGGCCGCGGCCGAGATCAACGGCCGCAGGGTCACGGGCCTCTTGAACGAGAGGGGATCGCTGGACATCCGAGCGACGCCCTTCCGGGAAAGGACTGGTGAGGCATGGACGCCCGTGGGATGGATCGGGAGACCGCGAAGCAGACGCTCCGGGCTGCGATCTCCGACCTGCCCGTCTCCCGCCGTCAGTTCCTCTGGGTGAGCGGGATCTCGATCGTCGGGATGTCGGCTCTCGGTCCGGGGCTGGCATCGGTGGCGGCAAAGCCGGTGCTCATCATGGAGCGGGCGAACGGCCTCGTCGTCTCCGATCCGACGAAGTGCGTGGGCTGCCGGCGCTGCGAGCTGGCCTGCACGGAGTTCAACGACGGCAAGGCGGCGCCCTCCATGGCGAGGGTCAAGATCGCCCGCAACCTCAACTTTGGCCCCAAGGGGATCTCGGCGGGTCAGCGGGGCCAGGGGAACTGGGGGAACGGACTCATCATCCAGGACCTCTGCAAGCAGTGTCCCCATCCTGTCCCCTGCGCCGACGCCTGTCCGAATGACGCCATCGTCGTTCAACCCCCGACCAATGCCCGGGTTGTGGATGCCCAAAAGTGTGTGGGCTGCAAGATGTGTCTGAAGGCCTGCCCCTGGGAGATGATGTCTTTCGATAGCGACACGGGCAAGGCCACCAAGTGCTTCCTTTGCAACGGGACGCCCAAGTGCGTGGAGGCGTGTCCGGCCTCGGCGCTGAGCTACGCCTCCTGGCGCGATCTGACCGGCACGGTCCCGCCCCGGGCAGTGCGACTGGCCGTCGTCCCCCCGGAAAAGGCGGCGTTGTGCGACGAGTGTCACAAGAGATAAGAGAGGAAGAGGGGCATGGCCAACTTTGGCGGATGGGCAGGCAAAGTCCTTCGGGTCAATCTCTCGACGGGCCGGATCTGGACCGAGGATACGATCGCCCGATACAAAGAGTACCTGGGAGGGACGGGGATCGGCTACAGGGTGCTCTGGGACGAGGTCCCGGCGGATACGCATCCCTTCGATCCGGGCAACAAGATCATCTTCGCCGTGGGTCCCCTTGCTGGGACGGGCGCACCGTGCAACGGCCGGACGGCCATCACGACGCTCTGGCCGACCTGCTGGCCGAAGCCGCTCGTGGCCACGGGACACATGGGGGGCCAGTTCGCGGCGGAGCTGAAGTACGCCGGCTATGATGCCGTCGTGGTGGAGGGGGGGGCGGATTCACCGGTGTGGCTGTCCATTGCGGACGAGCGGGTGGAGATCCTGGACGCGCGACCCCTGTGGGGTCAGGGGATTCGCCGCGCCACCGTCGAGATTTCCCAGCTATTGGGCCCCGAGGCCGTGGTGGCGGCCATCGGGCAGGCGGGGGAGAATCTGGTGCCCATGTCTGTAGTGATGAACTCCTACTCCCACTCGGCCGGCGGCGTGGGGGCGGTCATGGGCTCCAAGAACCTCAAGGCCATCGGGGTCCGTGGCACGGGTCGCCTGCGCGTGGCCGGCCCGAAGGGGGAGTGGGAGCGGCTGGTGAAGCTCCACCTCTCCCTGCTCGGGGCGAACAACCAGCATGTCGTCCCCGACTCTCCCCAACCCTGGGCAGAGTACTACGACCCGGGGTCGCGGTGGAAAGCCGCGCCGGGGCGGAAATGGGGTGCCGCCGCGCCACCCATTGACACGGGGACCTGCGACCCCCACAACTTGAACCGTATGGCCTACCGGACCAACAACGCCGCCTTTTACCTGGGTGATGTCGCCTGGAAGTACACCGTGCGGGGCAACGGATGCACTGGCTGTCCCATCCGCTGTCACACCATGATCCGGGTCCCCGCGGCGGCCGCCAAATACGGGATCCCAGAGACGGGACAGAACACCTGCGGCGGCCTGAACTTCGGCCGGTCCTTTTTCCGGAAGTTTCCCGACGGTCCGAGAGGGGAGACGGCGGTAGAGGCCTGCATGCTGGGGATGTATTTGGCCGACGACCTGGGCCTCTGGTGCAACTACAGCCAGCTCCAGCGGGACTTTCAGAAGCTCTACTACGACGGCATCATCCGGCAGAAGCTGGGCGCCGAGGAGTTCAAATTGTACCCGTGGGACAAGTACGAGAAGGGTGACCCGGCGTTTCTCTTCGACCTGCTTCCGCGGATCGCCCGGAAGGAGGGGGAGTTGGGCACGGCGCTGGGCCTGGGGACCGGATATCTTTTGGAGCGATGGTCCCTTTCCGAGGCGGAGTGGAAGCGGGACGACGACCTTCAGTACTGGAAACTGGGACACCCCAAGCATCACTCGGCCGAGGATGCCGGTCAGTGCGGAGTCGTCATCAACACGCAGTACAACCGGGACCCCCAGTGCCATTCCCACGTCAACTTCACAAGGAACGGCCTGCCGATCGCGGTCCAGAAGCGGATCGCAGCCGAGATATGGGGGGCCCCGGACGCCGTGGATCCCGTCAAGGCCTACACCCCGATGCATCCGACCAAAGCCCGGATGGCCAAGTGGGCCTTGCTTCGGAAGGAGCTGCACGATTCCCTCTCCCTCTGCAACTGGATGGGGCCCTGGGTGGCCTCACCCCTGAAGGAGCGCGGATACCGGGGCGATGACTCGATCGAATCGCTGCTCTACAGCCTGGTGACCGGCGACCGGAAGAGCCGGGAGGAGATGGACCTCGCGGCTGAGCGGGTCTTCCTGCTCCATCGGGCCCTGACCATTCGGGGCATGGGGACGCGGGAGATGCGGGTGAGGCACGACACGGTGCCCGACTGGGTCTTCCAAGATCCGGCGGGCAAGGCTCCATTCAGCAAGGGGACGAACCGGATGGACCGGGACGACATCGCCCTGGCCATGGATCTCTTCTATGAAGAGATGGGCTGGGATAAAGCCACCGGCGCCCCGACCCCGGCCGCCTACCAGCGGGTTGGGCTGACGGATGTCGCCCGCGCCTTGGGGGAGAAAGGGCTCCTGCCCTGACGAGCGCGCCGCCAGGATCGTGAATGGGGAGGAGGGACGTGGATGACGCAGATTCAGGACCGAGGCCGAGAGGTCAACCCTCCGAAGTGGGAGGCCCAGTCGCAAACCGCGATCCAGGTCATTCGGCATAGCAGCGGACAGGGGCAGCTCGCCACGGAGGAGGATGTCCTGGAGGAGTTGGTGGCGCTGCATCTCCTCGAAGGGCCCCCGGTGGGAGTGCGGGAGGCGCTGGCCGAGATCCTCGCCGCGGCGAAGATCGCAAGCGATGACCTCCGGGAGACCCAAGACCAGAACGGCGAGCGGCGGTACTACTCGGCACAGTTTATGACCGAGATGTATGCGGGCCTCCTGGTGCGGCGCGAAGGCGACCCGCTTCACCTCATTGCGGAAATCGTCCGGGAGAACTCTTCCCTCTACCCGCGGCCATTCCCGATCGGCGGCTTCGAGCGGATGCCCTTTGGCATGGGCCGAGAAGAGATCCGGCAGTGCCTGGATCGAATGGCCGGCCTCGACGCGTACCAGGACATCGCCCAGATGACAACCTCCGCCGGCAACACCTTTCTCTATTCCAGAACGTTCCTCGACCCGGAGTATGCCGCGGCACTGGCCGAGTGGATCGACGTCGGCCAGTACGATAATCCGTGATCAGGCGGCGGGGCTCTATGAAGGTCGCCCGCCGGGCCTGAGATGTCGACGCCAGTCCGTGCAGTTGGGGTGGGCTCAGCATCGAGATGATTGCGTGGTCCCGTTCGGTGAACCCTTCGGGGTTGGGCATTCCTCTGACTGTTCCCTCCCAGATTGACGCTCCCATGTCGGGCCGAAAGGATTTTCACCTCGTTCAGGAAAGGACTTGCCAGCGCGCGCATTCGTAGCCCAATCCAAGAACTATCCTCGACTTATTTGACCCGGAATGGTCGTCGAAAGATGTGTTGCGCCATATCCCACAGACGAGAGTTTGGAATCGCACGGGATCAGTTCACTCCGAGGGCCGCGCAGACCGCCCGAGGCGGATGAGTCATTTCTCGCACCCCGGAAAACCTTGGGATTCAACTAGATAGATCACGAATCCTTCCCATCTTCTTCCCCGGGCATATTCTTCTTCGTGGCACACCCATTGCTGTCATCAATACTACCCCCGATCTGTGGTCGTCGGAACAAAAGGCGACCAGGAAGGGATTTCCGCTCTCCTTTTCGGCTCAATGAGTTCTTCTTTCAGGTGCCGCGGGGGGACGGGATCAGCGCAGACGCCTGAGAAACTTCATCGCCGCCTTGAGGACATCTGAACGGTCTAACACCGGACGGCGGCAATCGTCTCACAGGGCGAAAGGCCGCGCGGACCGGCTTCCCGGCAATACGAGGCCACCCATGGATTCAAGTCTGGATCTTTCGACAAACGCTTGGTCGCTTCTCAAGACCCTGGCTGCCACCGGACGCGCGGTGCGACTGACCGGGCTCACCGGGGGGCTGGCTGATCTCGCATCGCAGTGGACGCGGCACGTGGAGGAGGCGGAGGAACGGCTCTTCCCCTACCTCGTTGCGCGGGGGCCTGCTGCGGATGCCCCCGTGGGATTCTGCCTCGCGGAACATGCCGCGCTTTCTACCCGGCTGGCCGACCTGGCGGCCGGACCATTCACGCCCGAGTGGTTCCGCGAGGCGGAGGTGCTCATCGGTCGGCTGATCCAGCACATCTTCTTGGAAGCGCGCGTCCTGCAGCCCCTGCTGGATCGGACAGGGGCCGCGTGTTGGCTGGATGCGGGCGACTCTCGTGTGGAGGGGAGGGAAAGATACTGATGGCCACCGCGACCAAGTTGCGCACGCGCGAAGAGGTGCTGGAGGCGGCACGGGCGGCGACCAAGACGTACGTCAGCACGGCCGTGACCATCCAGATCAACGATGCCTGGTGCAAGGGCTGCTCCATCTGCGTGGAATTCTGCCCCAAGGATGTCCTGGCGATGAACCGCATGGACAAAGTGGAGGTCAAGGCTCTGGAGGCCTGCACCAAGTGCCTGCGGTGCGAACAGCTCTGTCCGGACTTCGCCATCGTCGTCTACGGGGAACCCGGGAAGTCCAAGGGGTAGACCGGCACAGGAACAGACCGGCAAGGGGGTGGCGGCGTCCCCGGCTTCGCAGGAAGGGCGCCGCGCGATCCGCCGGCGAGGAGTGAGGGCGTGAGCAAACAGGTGAAACCGCGTCAGGTCAAGCTGCTCCAAGGGAACGAGGCCTGCGCCGAGGCCGCCATCGCCGCGGGCTGCCGGTTCTTCGGAGGCTATCCCATCTCTCCTTCATCGGAGATCGCCGAGCACATGTCGGTGCTGCTGCCCCGGGTAGGCGGCAAGTTCATCCAGATGGAGGACGAGATCGCCGCCATGGGGGCCATCCTGGGAGCGGCCATGACCGGCGCGAAGGTGATGACCGCCACCAGCGGCCCCGGCTACTCGCTGAAGCAGGAGAACATCGGGTACGCAGTCATGGCCGAGATCCCGTGCGTGATCGTGAACGTGATGCGGGGCGGGCCCAGCACCGGATTGCCCACCTCCCCGGCGCAATCGGACGTGATGCAGGCACGCTGGGGGACCCACGGCGACCATCCGGCCGTGGCGCTCGCGCCGGCCTCGGTGCGCGAGGTGTATGACGAGACGATCCGGGCGTTCAACATCGCGGAGCGGTTCCGGGTGCCTGTGAGCCTCCTGGTGGACGAGGTCATTGCCCACATGCGAGAGCGCGTGGAGATCCCCGACAAATCAGAGATCACGCTGTGGGAGCGGCCGCGGCCCACGGTCCCGCCGGACCAGTACCTTCCCTTCGGGGAGACGCCGACAGGCGTGCCGCCCATGGCGGATTTCGGCAACGGCTACCGGTACCACGTCACGGGGCTCTACCATGACGTCCGCGGTTTGCCCAAGGACACCCCGGATGTGGTGGACGCCAAGATGCGGCGCCTGATGCGGAAGATCGAGATCGGTCTCGGCGACATCCTGAAGCACGAGGCGGTGCTCTTGGAGGATGCCACCCTGGGCATCGTGGCCTATGGTTCCTCGGCGCGCTCGGCCAAGGCTGCCATCCGGCTGGCCCGCGCCCGGGGGATCAAGGTCGGCCTCTTGCGGCCCCTAACTATCTGGCCCTTCTTCGAGGGCCCTGTGGCCGACCTGTCGAAGCAGGTGCGCCACATTATCGTGCCGGAGATGAACCTGGGCCAGCTCATCCTGGAGGTAGAGCGGGTGGTGCAGGGCCGCTGCCAGGTCCACGGGGTGAACCGGGTGACCGGGGAACCGATTCCGCCGGAACAGATCCTGGAGAAGATCGGGGAGCTGGCGGCGAGTTAACGGGAGGAGGGGGAGGGTAAGGCATGTTCGACTACGAGAAATATCTGCGTCTGGAGATGTTCCCGCACATCTGGTGCCCGGGCTGCGGGGACGGGATCGTGATGAAAAGCCTGCTCCGGGCCATCGATCGGGTGGGCCTGCAGAAGGACGAGATCTGCATGGTCTCGGGCATCGGCTGCTCCAGTCGGCTCCCGGGCTATGTGGACTTCAACACCCTCCACACGACCCACGGGCGCCCCATCGCCTTTGCGACCGGCGTGAAGCTGGCCAAGCCATCCCTCACCGTCATCGTGATCACGGGGGACGGCGACGCCCTGGCTATTGGTGGGAACCACTTCATCCACGCCGCCCGGCGGAACATGGACATGACGGTGCTCCTGTTCAACAACGCGACCTACGGGATGACGGGCGGCCAGCTCGCACCCACCACGCCGACCGGCAAGGTGGCCAGCACGGCCCGATACGGGAGCATCGATCCACCCTTCGACGCCTGCAAGCTGGCCATCGGCGCCGGCGCCACCTACGTGGCCCGGGGGACCTCCTATCACAGCCAGCAGCTCGACCGCCTGATCGAGGGCGGGGTCAAACACAAGGGATTCGCCCTGATCGAGATCCTGGAGAACTGTAACACCTACTACGGCCGTCCCAACAAGATCAGCCTGGTGGAACTGTTGGAGTGGGAAAAGAACAACACCGTGAACATCAAGGCGGCCGAGCGGATGACGCCGGAGCAGCTCCAAGGGAAGATCATCACCGGCCTGCTCTACCAGGCCAGCCGTCCCGAGTACGTGGCAGAGTACGAGCAGCACATCACCCGCGTGCAGGCCAAGGCGGGTGTCGCGGCGTAACCATCACGAAAGGGTGGAGCGAAGCAACATGAGCTACCGCTATGAAATTCGTTTGAGTGGCGAGGGCGGGCAGGGGATCGTCCTGGCGGGCGTGATCCTGGCGGAGGCCGCCGCCATCTACGATGACAAGAACGCGACCCAGACCCAGGTCTACGGGCCGGAATCCCGGGGCGGCGCCAGCAAGGCCGAGGTCATCATCAGCGACGAGGAGATCGATTACCCCAAGGCCATGGCGGTGGACCTGCTCTTGGCCTTGACGCAGGCGGCCGCGGACAAGTACGCCCACGACCTGAGGCCCTCGGGGATCCTGGTGGTGGATTCGACCAAGGTTGAGAAGGTGCCGAGCGGGGGGTTCGCGGTGCATCGTCTTCCGATCATCGACACTGCGAAGAACACGGTGGGCAAGGCCATGGTCGCCAACATCGTGTCCCTGGGGGTCATCGCCGGCCTGTCCAAGATTGTTTCCCGCGAGGCCATCGAGCAAGCGGTCCTGGCTCGTGTGCCGAAGGGCACCGAAGAGCTAAACCGTCGCGCCTTGGAGGCGGGGTTTGCGCTAGCGGGCTCACCCAAGGCCGCATGACTTCATCGCGCGCATTGCCTCTGAGGGTGCGAACGAGGCCTCCCCTTCGCGCTTGATTGCTCTCCGGGCCGACCGAACACTGCTAGTTCATGGCGGGCCCGGATTTGACGGCCTGCTCCCCGGGTTGCCGTCCGGTTGTCCCACCGACAGACTGCTGGCTCTTGGCCTCCCCCCCTGCCTCCGGAATCTTCCTGTCTTCATCCGGTCGCGAGACTCCTCTCCGAAAACCGCCACAACCGCGATTGCTCGCTCCCCCACGGCAATGTGAGGCCGAGCCGCGGATCAAGACGCTTCGGGGTGCCCCTTAGAGCGGTTCGCCATCAGCACTTGCGTTCAGCGAGCTTCTGGCGTTCGGAGTATGTTGGCGGCTCAAACAGGATTTCTGGCCGGGTCACGGTTGTTGAGACAAAGGGTCTCAGGCTTTCACAGGACTGAGACAGCCGGAGATCTGGGATCATGGCGGTTGCAATTGAAGGGTGGGCCCGGCGGTGTTAGGCACGGCTCACGCTCACGAAACCCGTCGTTTCTGCATGCTTCAAGCATGGGCAATGTGGGCTGGAGACGCTCTACGGGTCAAAAGAACTTGCGGCGCCGTGGCACTGGCTTTGCAAAATCGTTGGGAATGGCATTTTTCATTGGATATGGGAGGGGCGTCACGCGGGGGCATGGAGACCATGAGCGCGCACCTGCTGATCGTTGAAGATGATCCGGAGATGCGGGACCTTCTACGCAAGGTCCTGGAGAAGGAAGGCTATCGGGTTTCCGTGGCGGGGGATGGGCATGAGGCCACTGCTTCACTGGCGCGGACTGCATACGATCTCGTCGTGACCGACATGCTGATGCCGGATGACGGCGGCCTGGAACTGTTGCAGGGCATCCGCGAAACCCAGCCCACGCTTCCCGTGATCATCATCACCGCTTTCGGGGACTGGCGAAGCTATAGCCGCGCGCTGGAACTCGGCGCGGCGGCCTTCATCAGCAAGCCGCTGAAGATGGCGGAACTGATCGGCGCTATCCACGCCGCACTGGCTGGGCGCGGTGCCGGCCAGGCCGCGTGAGGAGCGGGGATTCTCGCCGCGGGGGGAGTGCCATGTTGTCGATTCGACGGATCCTCTTTCCCACCGATTTTTCTGAGCCGGCAGAATACGCCTGGCAATATGCGCTGACGTTCGCGCAAGAGTTCCAAGCCGAGGTCCACCTGCTCCACGTCGTGGCGCCGCCCCCGCGCCTGACGGAGGCCTATACGGTCACCTTCGACCCCGAGGAAACGGTGCAGGCCCTGATGGTGGAGGCGAGTACCTCCTTGGATGGGCAGGTCGAGGCGGCCAAGTCGCGGGGGTTGATCTTCCGTCGCGAGGTGCGGGCGGGGGTGGACTACCGCGAGATCATCGATTATGCTACCAAGCACGACATCGACCTGATCGTGATGGCCACCCATGGCCGGACCGGCTTGGCCCACGTTCTCCTGGGCAGCGTGGCCGAGAAGGTCGTGCGCAAGGCGCCGTGTCCGGTGCTGACCATCAAGCACCCGTCCTTGAAGGTTCATGTGCCGTAGCCGCTTCGGGCGGGCGGGCCGCCGATGTCCGCCAGGGATCCCGGTCCCCCCGGCTGGTTGGCCGCTGGCGGAGGGATCCTGCCGGAGGTGGTGGAGCGAGCCCAGCGGTTCCAGGCTGACCTTACGCAGCGCGATGTCGTCTTCGACCTCCTGGGCCTCCCCTGCTCCCACATCCCCCACCTCCCCCTGGAGCAACTGCGCGAGGAGGTAATCCGCGAAGGGGGGCAGGTCTGCCGGCCCCGGGTGGGTCGCAGGCGCCGTGTTCTGCCCCGGGGCAGGACCACGGTGGCGCCCGAGCGCCGGGCCGCCCGTCCGTGGGGGATCACCGCGGGCGCGACAGCCCGAGGAGGAACGCCATGCTGGTCGAGAAACGGATGAAGCGAGATCCCGTCACGGTGACTCCCGACGATTCCTTCCGGCACGCCATGACCCTCATCCGCCAGAAAGGGATCCGACACCTCCCGGTCGTGGAGGGCGGCCGGCTGGTCGGTATCGTCACCGATCGAGACATCCGCCAGACCTCCCCCTCGCCGGCCACCAGCCTGGAGATCCACGAGTTGCACTACCTGTTGGAGAGGGTGACGATCCGCGAGATCATGACCAAGAACGTGATTACCGTGACGGCCGACACCCCCATCGAGGAGGCGGCGCGCCTGATGCTCGCGCACAAGATCGGCGGCCTGCCCGTCGTCAAGGACGGGACCCTCGTCGGGATCATCACCGAAACGGACATCCTCCGAGCGTTCGTGGAGGTGATGGGCATCCAGCAGGAGCAGACACGGCTGGAGTTGGTCCTGGAGGACCGGCCCGGCGCCTTTCTGGAGGTCTGCCGGATCATCCAGGAACAGGGCGGCGACATCGTCAGTGTCGTCACCGCCACGGCGGCCCACCACGGGGAGCAAACCAAGGTCCTCATCTTCCGCCTGGAGGGGGTCCAGGTGGAGCCACTGGTGACGCAACTCAAGGCCGACGGCCACACGGTCCTGTCGGCCACAACCTGATGGGAGTCCTGCCGAGGCCCCTCGACGCGGGGTAGGATGTGCCCGCCGGTTGGGGGGCGGGGTGTGTACGGAACAGAAGGCCAGGCATGATCGAGATTCGCATTCACGGCAGGGGCGGACAGGGCGGCGTCATCGCTTCCAAGGTGCTGGCCGAGACCTTCTTCCGCGAGGGATGGGATGTCCAGGCGTTCCCCGCCTTCGGCGTGGAGCGGCGGGGGGCGCCCGTCGCCGCGTTCGTGCGGGCCGATGTCAAACCCATCCGCCTGCGCTGCCAGGTGGAGAGGCCCGATGCCCTGATCGTCCTGGATCCCACCCTCCTGGAGGATCCCGCGACGCTGACCGGTCTTGTGCCGGAAGGCTGGGTCGTGGTCAACACGGACCTGGATCCAACCGCCCTGCCCATCCCGCTCGCCTTCCGGGTGGCGGCGGTGGACGCGGGCGGGATCGCCCTCCGGCACGGCCTGGGGTCGGCCAGCGCCCCCATCGTGAACACCGCCATCCTGGGCGCCTTCGCGCGCGCCACCGGGAGCGTCTCGCTGCCCGCGCTGCGTGCCGCCATCGCGGCCACCGTCCCGGCGAAGGCGGCGCAGAACGCCGCGGCCGCGGCCGAGGCCTTCACGCGCACGCGGACCGGGCGGGCCCGCGGGCGGATCCCCGCGCCGCCCCCGGAGTCGAAGCTCTTGCCGAGGCCGGTTCTGCACCCAGGAGGCCAGGCGGTCTCCGTGCGCAGCATGGCCTTCAACCGGACCGGCCTGTGGCGCAACGTGAGCCCGGTCCACCGGGAGGGAATCGCCCCCTGCACCGCGGCGTGTCCCATCGGCGCGGCCAGCCCGCGGGTCTGGCAGCGTCTCGCCGCAGGCGAGGTGGACGAGGCCCTGGCCCTGCTCCTCCAGGTGAATCCCCTGCCCGGGATCACCGGGCGGGTGTGCCCCCGGTTCTGCGAGGGCGCATGTCACCGCACCGCGCTGGATGGGGCGGTGGCCATCCGGGAGCTGGAGCGGTACCTGGCCGACCATGGCAATCCAATGCCACTGCTCCCTCTGCCGAAAGAGCCGCGCGTCGAGGTCGCCATCATCGGGGCGGGGCCCGCGGGGTTAAGCTGCGCTTATTATCTGAGGCGACTCGGGTATGCGCCCACCATCTTCGACGCCGCGAGCGAAGTGGGTGGCGTGCTGCGTTCCGGGATTCCCGCCTACCGCCTCCCCCGGGCCGTTCTGGATCGCGAGGTGGCGCGGGTGGAGGCGGCGGGGGTCCGGTTCAAGCTGGGCGCACGCCTCGGCAAGGACTTTTCGTGGGATGAGCTGTCCGGCTATGCGGCGGTGTTTCTCGCCACCGGGGCGGGGCAGGAGCGGCGAATCGAGCTTCGCGGTGCGCCGGCGGATGCGGTGTGGTCCGGGCTGGCGCTCTTGGCCACGCTGAACGGAGGCGAACGGGTTGCCGTCGGCGAGCGTCTGGCGGTTATCGGCGGCGGCAACACCGCCGTGGACGTGGCCCGGAGCGCGCGGCGCCTGGGCAGCCAAGTCACCGTGGTCTATCGGCGCACCCGGACCGAGATGCCGGCCTTCGCCGACGAGGTGGCCGAGGCGGAAGCCGAAGGGGTGCAGTTCCGCTTCCTCCTGGCCCCTATGGCGGTCGAGCGGGTGGCGGGAAGTCTCCGGCTCGTGTGCCAGGTCATGCGGCTGGGCTCTCCCGATGCGTCGGGCCGGCCGCGGCCCGAGCCGGTCGCGGGGGCGCTTTCGATCGTGGAAGTGGACGGCATCGTGACCGCCGTGGGTGAGGACGTGAACCCGGCCGTGCTGCCCGGGTGGTTTCCGCCGGGCGTCCTCTGGGATGGGTCAGGGCATCCGCCCGTGTTCCTGGGGGGTGATCTGGCCGGGTCGCGGCGCACGGTGGTGGACGCCATCGGCTCCGGGCGGATGGGGGCGACCTGGATCGACCGGTGGCTCACGCTGCGGGAGCCGCCGCTTCATCCCGCGCCCCGGGACGCGGTGGGCCTCGAGGCGATGCACCTTCCCTGGTTCGAGACGGTTCCGCGTCTCCGCCCGACCCTGCGTGACGCCACGACTCGCCTGGGTGATTTCCGCGAGGTGGTGGAGGATCTGTCCGATCGGGCGGTCACGGCGGAGGCGCGCCGCTGCCTCTCGTGCGGCGCCTGCACACAATGCGACCGGTGCTGGCTGGCCTGCCCGGACGTGGCCGTCGTGGTCGAGGGCGCGGAGTACCGCGTGGACCTGGACCACTGCAAGGGGTGCCTCCTCTGCGTCGCCGAGTGCCCGCGGGGCGCGATCGCCGTGGAGCAGGTCGGGGGCCGCGCCTTCGGCGCGGTCGCTGTCGCGTGAGCCCTGCCACCGCGGGACAGTCTCGGAGCGAGTGTCACCGACGATCATGAAACTGGTGCTGGAAGGAAATCACGCGGCCTCCTACGGCGCGCTCTTGGCGCGGGTCCAGGTGGTCTCGGCGTACCCCATCACCCCGCAGACCCAGATCGTGGAGAAGCTGGCCGAGTTCTGCGCCGAGGGGAGGCTCCACGCCCGCTTTCTCGAGGTCGAGTCGGAGCACTCGGCCATGGCCGCATGCATCGGGGCGAACCAGGCAGGCGCGAGAGCGTTCACCGCCACGTCCTCCCAGGGATTGGCCCTGATGCACGAGTTGCTCCACTGGGCGGGGGCGGGCCGGCTGCCCATCGTCCTGGTCAACGTGAACCGGGCCCTGGCGCCGCCCTGGACGATCTACGCCGATCAGACCGATAGCCTGTCCCAGCGCGACACGGGATGGATGCAGATCTACTGCCGATCCAACCAGGAGGTGCTGGACTCGGTGCTTCTGGGTTACCGGGTGTCGGAGCAGATCGGGCTGCCGACCATGCTGTGCCTGGACGCGTTCCTGCTCTCCCACACCTCGGAGCCCGTGGACGTTCCCGAGCAGGCGCTGGTCGACACGTTCCTGCCGCCGTACCAGCCGGCGCTCCGCCTGGATCCCGCGGCGCCCCAGGCCTTCGGGGGCCTGGCGGGTTCCGACGTTTTCATGGAGATCCGGCATGCGGCCCAGGCCGCCATGGACGAGGCGCTCCAGCTGATCCCCAAGGTGGGCGAGGAGTATCGCGCGCTCACGGGGCGAGGCTACGGCCTGGTGGAGGGCTACCGGGCCGAGGGGGCCGAGATTCTTCTCGTGACCATGGGGACGATCGCTACCACGGCCGAGACCGCCGTGGACGAGTTGCGCGAGGCGGGGATCGCCGCGGGCCTCCTGCGGGTGCGGGTCTTCCGGCCGTTTCCCGCCGACGAAGTCGCCAGGGGCGTGGGTGGCGCGGGCAAGCTGCTCGTCCTCGACCGCAACCTCTCCCTCGGCAGCGGGGGCATCCTGGCGGCGGAGGTGCGGGCGGCCCTGGCCGCGCGCGATCTCTCTCCGGGGATCTGGGGCTACATCGCCGGGATCGGCGGCCGCGACGTGACGCCGGCTGCGATCATGTCGGCCTGCCGTGAGGTGGAGGCGGAGACCGCCCCCGACGTCGGCATCCGGTGGCTGGGTTTGCGTACATAGAATGTCGAATGCTGAATTTCGGATTTCGAATCTGGCGGATGTGATGTAGCATGAATGAATCCGGGCGGGTGACGGACATCCCTCGCGAAGAATACATGAGCCCGGGCCACATGGCCTGCCAGGGCTGCGGCGCGGCCTTGGCCATGCGCCTCCTGCTCAAAGGCCTCGGGCCGCAGACGGTCCTGGTGGTCCCGGCCTGTTGCTGGTCCATCATCAACGGCCCGTGGCATTCGTCGGCGGTGGCGGTCCCGTTCCTGCACACGGCCTTCGAGACGGGCGCCTCCGCAGCCGCAGGGGTCAGCGCGGCCTTTGCCATCCGAGGCATCCGGGCCACGGTGGTAGCCTGGGCTGGCGATGGGGGGACCTTCGATATCGGCCTGCAGGCGCTCTCGGGCGCGGCCGAGCGCGGGGATGACCTGCTCTACGTCTGCTACGATAACGAGGCGTACATGAACACCGGCAACCAGCGGAGCTCCGCGACCCCGGTGGGGGCCTGGACCACTACGACGCCGATGCCGCGAGTGAAGCGCCGTCCCAAGAAGGCCATTCTGGAGATCATGGCCGCTCACCGCATCCCGTACGCGGCCTCGGCCTCGGTGGGATATCCCGAGGATCTCATCGCCAAGGTCCGACGGGCGCGCGCCCTCGAGGGGACGCGATTCCTCCACATCCTGGCCCCCTGCCCGCCGGGATGGCGGATCCTGCCGGAGCAGACCCTTCACCTGGCGCGTCTGGCGGTGGAGACGCGAATCTTCCCCCTGGTGGAGGTCGAGGACGGGGCCCGGGTGCGCATCACGGTGCTCCCCAAGGACCAGACACCGGTGGCGCGATACCTGGAAGCCCAGGGACGATTCCAACACCTGACCGCCGACGAGATCGCCGCCATCCAATCGTCGGTGGATGCGTCGTGGGCGGCGTTGTGGACGAAGGCGGCCCAGGCTGGAAACGGCGACAGCGTGGCCGGCGAAGAGGGGAGTCGCTCCCGAACCTGACCCGCCCCGGTTTCAGGTTCGGACTCCAACCACTCAATATCTGACAAGCAAGCGAGGACATCATGCTAGATGGATTCTTCAAACCCAATGCTGTGGTGGTGATCGGGGCTTCGCGAGAGGAGGGAAAAGTTGGCTTCAGCATCGTGGATAACCTCGTCAAGGCGGCCTTTCCGGGTCCCATCTATCCCGTGAATCCGAAGGCGACCGAGATCCGCGGCCTGAAGTGCTATCCCGATCTCACCCAGGTTCCGGACGGGGGGGAGCTGGCGGTCCTGGTGATCCCGCCCAAGGTGTGTATCCCCACGCTGGAGGCCTGCGTGGCCAAAGGGATCCGGTCGGCGGTCGTGATCTCGGCCGGCTTCAAGGAGGTTGGCGGCGAGGGGGCCGAGATCGAGAAGGCGTTGCGCGCGCGCGTCCGGGAGTTGGGCATCCGCGTGGTCGGGCCCAACTGCCTGGGGATCATCGATACCAAGAGCCGTCTCAACGCGACCTTTGCGGCCGGGATGCCCCCCGTGGGCGAGATCGCCTTCTTCTCCCAGTCGGGGGCACTGTGTACGGCGATCCTGGACTGGGCTATCGGCAACGACGTGGGATTCTCCAAGTTCATCAGCCTGGGGAACAAGGCGGACACGTCCGAGGTGGACTTCATCGAGGCGTTAGCGGCGGACCCCGAGACGCGCGTCATCATCGGCTACATCGAGGGCGTGGAGAACGGGCAGCGGTTCATGCAGGCCGCCCGCGCCGCCAGCAAGGTCAAGCCGCTCATCATCGTGAAGTCCGGCGGGACCGCGGCCGGGGCCCGCGCCGCCTCGTCGCACACCGGGACGCTGGCCGGCTCCGAGAAGGCCTTCAGCGCCGCCTTCCGGCAGTCGGGGGTCATCCGGGCGGAGAGCATCGAAGAGCTGTTCAACTTCGCCCGGGCCTTCGCCACCCAGCCGCTCCCCAAAGGGCCGCATTTGTGCATCGTGACCAATGCCGGTGGGCCGGGGATCATCGCCGCCGACGCCGTCGAGCGGTCCTCTGCGAAGATGGCGACGCTCCAGCCCGAGACGGTGGAGCGGCTGCGCAAGGCCCTGCCGCCTACGGCCGCGCTGTACAACCCCGTGGACGTGATCGGGGACGCCAAGGAGGACCGCTACCAGGCGGCGTTGGAGGCGGTAGCCGCCGACCCGAACGTGGACGGGGTGCTGGCCCTCACCACGCCGCAGGCCATGACGGAGAACGACAAGTTCGCCGAGGTGGTCGGACAGACGGCGAAGCAGACCGGGAAGCCGTTCTTCACCTCCTTCATGGGCGAGGTGAGCGTGGCCCAGGCCCGGGTGATCCTGCGGAACTACGGCGTTCCCCAGTACCCGTACCCCGAACCGGCGGTCCGGACCTTCGAGGCCATGGTCCGCTACCGGGAGTGGCAGGAGTACACGCCGGCGCCCCCGCGCGAGTTCACCGTGGACAAGGGACGCGTGGCGCTCACGATCCTGGAGGCTCAACGGGCCGGGCGCACGACGGTGGGAGAGCGCGAGGCCCGCGAGGTCATCGCCGCCTACGGCCTGCGCCTCCCCCAGAACGTGCTGGCCCGAACCGTGGACGAGGCGGTGGCGGCGGCCCAGCAGATGGGGTTCCCGGTGGCCCTGAAGATCGTGTCGCCTGACATCCTCCACAAGACGGATGTGGGGGGGGTCCGGCTGAACCTCCAGGATGCCGACGCGGTAGCCGAGGGGTTCGGGGCCATCGATATCAGCGTCCGCCGGTTCTTCCCGAGTGCGGCCATCCAGGGGATCGCGGTCCAGGAAATGGTCGCGGGCGGAAAAGAGGTCATTCTGGGGATGACCCGGGATCCCTCCTTTGGGCCGCTCCTGATGTTCGGCCTGGGCGGGATCTACGTCGAGGTCCTGAAAGACGTCGCCTTCCGGGTCGCTCCCATCGGTCCCGACGAGGCCGAGGCCATGATCCGCGAGATCCGTTCCTTCCCGCTGCTCCGAGGCGTGCGGGGCGAGAAGCCGTCGGATCTCAACGCCATCGTGGATGCCCTGTGCCGGCTGTCCCAGCTCTGCGTGGACTTCCCGGAGGTCCTGGAGATGGACGTGAACCCCCTGCTCGTCAAGCCCGAAGGGGAGGGGGCAGTGGCGATTGACGCACGGCTGGGGTTGGCCCCGTGATGATCCGCGCCCTCAGCGCGGGGTGACGGTTCAAAACGACCTGTGGCCCAAGTGCGAGAAGGGAGACTGAGCATGCAAACGCTGTTCATCGGTTCGACGGCCGGCAATTCCGGGAAGACCCTGATCACCGTGGGGCTGGGCTTGGCGCTCAAGGAGTGCGGGTACAAGGTGGGCTACCTCAAGCCCCTGGGCAAGATGCCCATAACGGTCAACGGGAAGACGGTGGACGCCGACGCCCAGTTCCTCAAGAGCATCCTGCAACTGTCGGAGCCGCTGGAGCAGATCTGTCCCGTGGTCCAGACGCAAGACCTGGTGGCCCGGGCGCTGCGGGGTGAGGCAGGCGACCTGCGCTCCAAGATTCAGCAGGCCTACGAGGCTGTCTCAGTTGGGAAGGACGTAACCCTGATCGGCGGGGCCGGCTCCCTCACCGACGGTGCCTTCCTCGGGATCTCGGGGACGCGGCTGGCCAAGGAGTTCCGGGCATCGGTCCTCCTCATCGATCCCTATCAGAACGAGGTCTGCATCGACTGCATCCTGACCGCCAAGGAGGCGCTGGGGGACCGCCTGATGGGGGTGGTCCTGAACCGCGTGACCCCGCCGAGCCTGCCCGAGGTGGAGCAGATGGTTGTCCCCTTCCTCGTGAACAAGGGCGTCGAGGTGCTGGGCGTGCTCCCCTTGGATCGTGTTCTCGACGCCGTCACGGTCCGGCAGATGACGGAGATCCTGGACGGCAAGGTGATCTGCGGCCAGGATCGCCTGGACGAGTTCGTGGAGCGGTTCAGCGTCGGCGCCATGGACGTGGATGCCGCCCTGGGCTACTTCCGCAAGCTCCCCAACAAGGCGGTCATCACCGGGGGCCACCGGGCGGACATCCAGCTGGCGGCCCTGGAGACCTCCACCAAGTGCCTGGTGCTGACCGGCGATCAGATGCCCAACGAGATCATCATCAGCCGGGCGCGGGAGGTCGGCGTCCCCATGATCAGCGTCCATTATGATACCTTGACCACGGTGGAGAAGCTGGAGGCCGTGCTGGGCCGGATTCGCATCCGGGAGGAGCGGAAGGTCCAGCGCGCGCGGGAGCTCTTGCGGGACCGGCTGAACTATCGGCGGATCGTCGAGAAGCTGGGGCTGAAGCAGAAGTAAGAAGTGAGAAGTAGGGGAAGGCAGGTCTGCTCCCTTCCTTGCGGCGCCTGCGGGCCGGCTGCAGCGACAACGCAGCCGGCCCGATGCATTCCGGCCCCTCCCGCTTCGTTCGAAATTCCAAAGCCGACATTCGATATTCGAATTGGAGTCGCGCTCACCGCCTTGGTGTGTCAGGAGAGGTCGGCGAGCTTCGCCAGGTCGGGCAAGAAGAGCTGCCGGCCCTGCAGCTCGAGGGCGCGGGCCAGGAGTCCCTCGGCCACGCAGGGGACCGAGGGAGGGGCCGCACCCTCGGCCTCGCTCAGCGAGAGAATCTCTCCCACCGAGTCCACGATGAAGCCGACGGGCTCGCTCCGCGACCCGGCCAGGACCACGATCACCCGGGTGTGGCGGTCGGTCACCGGGTTCACGAGGCCGAACCGCTTGCGCAGATCCACCACGGGGATGGCCTTGCCCCGCAGGGTTGCCAGTCCCTCGATGTGGGGGGCGGGACGCGGGATTTTCGTGATCGGCGGGACGGGGGCCACCTCGGCCACCTGGTCCACCGGGATGGCCAGGGACAGGTCGGCGACGAGGAAGCAGAGATATCGCTCCATCAGCGTATGAAGAGCCGAGAGTTGAGAGCCGAGAGCCGCGAACGCGCCGAAGGGCTTTCTGCCACGCGCATGGTGTTGCTAGCCGAGGAGCAGGTCGCCCAGGGTGAACAGGAACATGCCGATGCTCAAGACGCCGTTCACGTTGAAGAAGGCGACATTGAGTTTGGCCAATCCGTGCCGGCGGAGCAGCCAGTGCTCGTACAGGAGCAAGGCGACGGACAAGGAAAGCCCGGCCGTGTACACCGGGCCGAGATGCCCGAGCGGGATCAAGAGGGCGAGGCAAACCGCGGTCGCCGCGTGAAAGAGCCGCGCGACCAGCATCCCGCCTTCGACGCCGAGGTGCGCCGGGATCGAGAACAGGTTGTGCCGCCGGTCGAACTCGACGTCCATGAGGGCGTAGAGGATATCGAACCCCGTGGTCCAGCACAGGACCGCCGCCCCGAGCACCAGCGCGGGCGGGCCGATGCGCCCGGCGACGGCGATCCATGCGCCGACGGGGGCGAGGGCCAGGGAGAGGCCGAGGATCAGGTGGGAGAGGGCCGTGAACCGCTTCGTGTACGAGTAGCCGCTGACGATCAGGATGGCCACCGGCGCCAGGGCGAAGCACAGCGGATTCAGCATCCAGGCGGCGAGGAGGAAGAGCCCGAACGAGCAGATGACGAAGGCCAGCGCCTCAACCGGGGAAATCCGCCCCTGCGGCAGCGCCCGATCCCGCGTGCGGGGATTCAGGCGATCCAGGTATCGATCGGCCAGGCGGTTCACGCCCATGGCCCCGCTTCTCGCCCCTACCATGGCGACGAGGATCCACAGAAGCTTGTCACGCGGAGGGATCCCTCCCGCCGCCAGCACTGCCCCCATCAGGGCAAAGGGCAGTGCAAAGATGGTGTGCGGGAACCGGATCATCTCCAGGTAGGTACGCAGTCTCTGCAGCATGGCTCGCAGTTCGCCGGTTCCCAGCTTTCAGCGGTCAGCAATCAGCTCTCAGCCGGATGCAGCCTGCATCGGCCGAGGGCTGACCGCCGATGGCCGAAAACTTCCCTATTACTTCACCCCGACATGAATCGCCACGATCCCGCCCGTGAGGAGACGGTACGACACGTCATGAAGGCCGACATCCCGCATCCACCCCGCCAAACCCTCGGGAGAGGGAAAGTCCGCCACCGAGGCCGGGAGGTACGAGTAGGCCAACGGGTGGCCCGAGACCAGCCGACCGATCCGGGGGAGCACCCGGTGAAAATACCAGAGGTAGGCGCGTCGGAGCAAGGCTCCCGGCGGCGTGGTGAACTCGAGGATTACGGCGCGACCGCCCGGCCGGAGGACCCGGCACATCTCGCGCAATCCTCGCAGGCGATCCGGGACGTTGCGCAGCCCGAAGGCCACGGTAACGGCGTCGAAGGAGCCGTCGGCGAAGGGGAGGGCCTCGGCCTGGGCCACCTCCAATCGCACCCGATCCGTGAGTCGTGCGCCTCCGATCTTGGCGGCGCCCAGGGCGATCATGGGACGGCTGAAGTCTACTCCCACAATCCGGGCGTCGGGGAACTGCCGGGCGGCCTCCAAGGCGAGGTCGGCCGTTCCGGTGCACACGTCCAGCAGGATCCCCTCGCGCGGGAGGGCTGTGGCGGCTACCGCCTGGCGCCGCCAGGCGCGATCGTACCCGGCGCTCAGCAGGCGATTGAGAAAATCGTACCGGGGGGCGATGGCCGAGAACATCCGCTCGACTGCAACCCCCCGGTCATCGAGGATCTCCGGTACGCTCTCCGGCATACTAATCTGTCCTGGACGAAACCCAGGCTTCAGGCGCGGCGCAACCTCGGGTCCCGCAGGGCCGTGCCGACCCTGACACGCTGCACCTCGGAAAATGGGATCGAGAGGGCGGTGGTGATCCCGCGGGACCTCCCAGAGAGATTGGCTATTTCTTTTCCTCGATGGTGAGATCGAGGCCGGACCCGGGCGCATTCTTGACGACGAACTTCAGGCGGGACCCGGGCGTGAGGGCGGCGTCGTCCCGGAGGCCGTTCAGGCTGGCCAGCTGGAAGCGGCGGCCTTCGTCCCCCATCTCGTCCCGGGCGATGCTGGCCAGGGTGTCGCCGTCCTTCACCGTGTACACCCTGAGGCGCAGCTGCTCCTTGGTCTCGCCGTACTTCAGCTGGTCGAGGTGGGCCTTGTAGTTGTCGGCTTTCACCTCCAGGGGGCCTCCCTCGCTGACCAGGAGGGTCGCCATGGTGTCCCCCTTGGCGATTCGGATGGCCGTGTCGGGATGGGTGGCCTCGAAGCCGTGATACGTTGACTGGCCATGCAACAATTCCCAGCGGCGCAGGTCCCGGAGGAACGTGACCATGCGCCGCGGATCGTAGCCCGCCCGGTGAGCCCGGCGCAGACCCACCTCGTCCGCCTCCAGCTCGTAGTCGCGCCCATAACCCAGGAGGATGTAATTGGTGAGGTGGTTGGAGATCATGGCGACGCCCGCGGCCGCCTGGCCACCGCCGGCTGCCGCAGCGGCCCCCAGCCCGACGAGCGTTGCCAGTTGGGCGCCGAAGGCCTTGGTGAGCAGCTTGGCCCCGTGGCGGGAATTGACGTGAGTGATCTCGTGCCCGAGGACCCCGGCGAGCTGCGCCTCGTCGTTCATTTCCGCCAGTATCCCCCGGGTCACGTAGATGAAGCCGCCCGGAAGGGCAAAGGCATTGACGTAGGCTTGGTCCACCACCTTGAACTGGAAGTTGAAGCGGCTATCGCCCGAGGAGGCCGCGAGCAGACCGATCTGGGCGATATAATTCTGGAGGTCCGGACTGTCATAGTAACCGAATTGCTTGAGGATTTGCGGGTCGGCCTCGCGGCCGATCTTCACGTCGTCGGCCTCATCGATGAGGCTATAGGCTGCGCCGGATCGGGGGAGAAGCGCTGTGGCCAGGGCCGCCTGCCCCAGCGCCGAGAAGAACTGGCGCCGACTCCACCCGTTCGATCCGGTCGCACAGTTCACACACCATTGCATGACCCTCACCTACCTCACCTGCACCCGGTCCACTACCGGAGCCTCGCCTCGACGGCTTTGATGTTCTGCTTGGCCTTAGCGGCTAGGTTCCCCTGGGGACTGTATTTCAGGTACAATTTGTACTCGGCCAGCGCCTTCTTGTACAGGACCTTGTCGTCCGTGCCCAGCTTGGCCTTGGTGTGATAGGAGAGCGCCAGGTTGTAGTGTGCCTCGGCATAGTCCGGCTTCAACTCGACGGCCTTCTCGTATTCGGCGATGGCCTGGTCCAGAGAGTCGAAGACCCGCTCGTGGTACATGACGCCGAGTTCGTAGTGCGCCTCGGCCTGCATCTGGCGATCCGGGGCCTTGGCGCCGTCCTGTCCCTGAGCGGCAAGCGCCAGGCTCGCCAGGGCCGCGCCGGCGAGCCCTCCCAACAGCCATGTCCCCCACACCCTCACCGTTGGAGTCCTCCTTTCAAGCGCTCTGCGAATTTGCCTCGTCTCGGTCCATGCCAGGACAGGGAACCCCTTCCGCGGGAGCGGCAGGTCTACCGAGTGAGACCGGCCAGGGGGCTGGAACCCTCGACCTCCTGATTACAACTCCCCATCGGAAAGTAATTAAGCATAACAGACACGACCTATCCATGCAAGAAATCGGTGGTTGGGCTGGGGGGATGGCGCTCCTGGCCAGTATGCCCGGCACTTGGCGGCCAGACCGATAGCAGGCGCTAGAGTGATTCGACACTGGGCGCCTATGCTGGGAGCGATTGCGGAGGGCTGTCCAGGTGTGCGGGCCAGGGCGCGAGAGGGCTCGGGATTCTTTCAATGAGTTCCGGTGGCTCAATGACCAGGGAAATCCGGAAACAACCGGAACCCCCCTCTCATCTGGCCACGTTCTTCTCGCCCACCTAATCAGCCAGGTCTATGACACACACTTCCTCGTAGGTCCTGTGCGGGCCGATGGCGATCCCGGCAAGCCGAAAGGCGGGCTCGAAGAGACTCTTTCTGTGGTCCCGACCAGCAACCCCATCATCCACGATGAGTTGGATGACTATTGAACGCGCGGTGACGGAACCAAACGTGATAACCTCCCCGCTCGTTGTCCTCGGCCTGCTATATCTCCCTATCCGATCTATTGGTTGACTGCCGTCCGAGCCGGCATGTCCGGTTATGCCCCGGGGTCCGATGTCTTTCACGTGGTCCCGCGCCGACAGCGTCAGGGGTCGTGAAGCCGACAGCGCCGGAACCGGGTCGACTTTCTTCAGGAAGGCTATGGCCTCGTCCACGGCTGTGATTCCCTCCAGGGTCCGGGTGGGCTTCCTGCCGTCTATCACAACCACGAGCGGGCCCTTGAAGTTTCTCTTGTGGTCCTCCACGTAGCTGGCATACTCCGAGGGGCGGGTGCGCGCCAGATTCAGTTCCTCCAGCACTGCCCTCTCGTTCTGATCCATATCACCCGTTGATTGCTCGTCCGCCGCGGCACAGACCGTTGCCATCGCCATGAGACCCACGGCAATCAAACAACCTTGTGCTAGTGCGCTCCGACCAAACATACGTCATCCCCTTTTGTTACAGCCTCCCCAGTTGTTCCAGCGGCGGTGTGTCTACGATCTCAAGCTCTGTGCCATCATCTCCGTGCCGGATGTCGCCCTGTGGCCGAGGGCTCCGTTGGGGGCCCGCCCACGCCGGGATAGAAAGGACCAGACCGCAGGCGCGGTGTCAAGCCAAAACCCTGGGCCGACGAGAGGTGGCGTGGGCGACGGACGGACCAGGGAGTAGGAGGGGGCGACACGGGATCGACCCGGACGGACGACACCGTTCGGCGAGGCAGCGCAGGAATCTCGAAGCTGGCAGTGAGGACGACCCGCTGATTTCTTAATGGGAGCAACGGAGGCACCGGCCCTGGACGGCGTCTCGCCCGTGGCTGATCTTGAGTGGAGCCGCCGCTCGGACTTGAACCGAGGACCTGCGGTTTACGAAACCGCTGCTCTGCCAACTGAGCTACGGCGGCGGTAGAACGTAGTCTAGTCAACTCGCCGGGGGATGGCAAGCCATTTCGAGGATTCTCACCCAAGCGCATCGAGGACGCCTCGGGCTATTGACCCAGCCTCAGGATGCGGGTAAGCTTTCGGCGCACATCTCTGAGGGCGGCGGAGGGCACGGCCATGCAAGAGCGGGTGCGCGTGGGCGCGGCGCAGATGGCGCCGCAGTTCTTCGACAAGCGGAAGACTTTGGAGAAAACCGTCGGCATCATCGAAGAGGCCGGACGGCTGAGCCTCGACCTCCTCGTCTTTCCCGAGACCTACTTCGCGGCCTATCCGTTCTGGCGGGGGGCCGTGTCGGTCCGGCGATCCACCGAGCTCATCGTGGAGATGCAGCGGCACGCGATCCGGGCGGACGGCGAGGAAGCGCAGGCGATCGCCGACGCGGCACGGCGGGCCAAGGTGCACTGTGTCGTCGGCTGCAACGAGCTGGACGACCGAGTAGGGAGCCTCACTCTGTATAACACGCTGCTCTTCGTGGGGCGGGACGGAAGGATCCTGGGCCGCCACCGCAAGCTCATGCCCACCCACTCGGAGCGGGTGTACTGGGGCATGGGGGACGCGGCCGATATCCGGGTCTTCGATCTGGACATCGGATGCGTGGGCGGCCTCATCTGCTACGAGCACCACATGACGCTCCTCCGGGCGGCCATGGCCATCAAGGGGGAGGAGATTCATTGCGCCGTCTGGCCCGGCTGGTGGAAGGTGGACAAGCACCTGGGCGGGAAGAGCCAGGAGCCGGGGTCGGACACCTGCGACATCGAGCCGGCCATTCGCGAATACGCCATCGAGAACCAGGTCTTCGTAGTCAGCTCGAGCTGGATCCTCAAGCCGGAGGACGTGCCGGCCGACCTCCGCGACATCATGCGCTACAATCTGGCCGTGGGCGGGAGCTGCATCGTGAATCCGGCGGGCCTCTATGTAAAGGGTCCGGTTTTCAACGAGGAGACCATCGTGTGGGCCGACATCGACGCCGAGGAGCGGCGGCTGGCCAAGGCCTACTTTGACTGCCTGGGCCATTATGCCCGGTTCGATCTCCTCTCGCTTTACATCCGGGAGGAAGGGTACTCGCCGACCGGGCCGCAGCGTGCCGTGCCCGAATTGCCGGAGCCCCGGCGCGATCAGGACCTCCGGCGGCTGGCGTACCGGTACGGCGTGCGGGTCGAGGACCTGGAGGCGTACCTGGCCCGGGGCCTGGATCATGCGGAATAGGCAGGCCGCGCAGGATGCCAGGCGCGTGCGGCGTTGGATCGGGGCGGTCGTCTGCGCGGCTGCGGTAGGGATCATCGCGCTGGTGGCCCCCCGCCTTGCGCCCCGCTCTCCCGTCGCGATCGTCGTCCTGTGCGCCCTGGCGGTTCTGACCGTGAAGCTCGTCGAGCGTCGGGTCCACCAGTGGTTCCGGCGCTGGGCCGAAAGGGAGGCAGCGCGGACCATGCGGCCGCGAGGGCGGCCCTAGCGCTGCAGCCGAACACAGGGCGGAGGCAGTTCATGCGGAGGCTAGAGATCGGCACATCGGTCCTGGAGTTGGTCGAAGGGGACATCACGAAGCAGGACACGGAGGCCATCGTCAACGCCGCCAATACGACCCTGCTGGGCGGAGGCGGCGTGGATGGCGCCATCCATCGAGCCGGCGGTCCAGAGATCCTGGAGGAATGCAGGAAGATCGGCGGCTGCCCGACGGGCGAAACGCGGATCACCGCGGGAGGCCGTCTGAAGGCCCGGTGGGTCATCCACACTGTGGGCCCGGTGTATCGCGACGGGAAGCATCGGGAACCGGAGCTTCTGGCGAGTGCCTATAGGAACAGCTTGCGACTCGCCTCGGAGAAGGGCATCAAGACGCTGGCCTTCCCCTCGATCAGCACCGGGGCGTACGGTTACCCGATCGCCGATGCCGCCCGGATCGCACTCTCGACGGTCATCGAATACCTGAGGCAGCACCCGGAAATCACCCTCGTGCGGTTCGTCCTGTTCGGCCAGGCTGCGCTCCGGTCCTATGAGGAAGCGCTGGAAGGGCTGGCGCCGTCTGCAGCCTGAATCCGTCGCTGCGAGCCAGCTCTGCGAGCGGGACAGAGTGACTGGAAAATTCCGCGGCGCTGTGCTACGGTCCTCTCCATGCGCAGGACGAGTCGCACACCGGCCGGCCTCAGGGATATGAGGACGTATCTCGCCAGGGGGCGCCCGCGGTTCCTCACGGTCTCGGAAGGCGGAGGCACCCTCACGATTATGGTCGGTCCGCTCCGGGGACCGGAGCACTTGGCGTTGATCCGCCGCGAGCGGTTCTATCACGTGCCGCTATCCGCTATCGCGGAATCACGAACCGCCGTCGCCTACATCGCCTTCTACGAGGGCGCATCCCGCTTTCACAGCCGGACGGGGATCATTCGCGAATACGCCAGGGTGGTGCGCGTCTCCCGCGTCCGGCGGTGCGATCTGCCGGGCCTGACCTGGCCGGCTCGGGGGGCGCCGGACGCCCCCTACTATCGCTTCGACCTGGGACCGATCCAGCGGCTGGCCCGACCCATCGCGAACCCCGACCGGCTTCGCGTGGCATTCCGATTCCCCGACTTTGAGCGATTCTGCGAGGCCGCCACGCTTAGGGGAATGGGGGCCCGGGTGCCCAAAGAGCGGAGGACAGGAGGGCGGCAAGAGAGGTCAGTCACGCGATCCAAGAACGTGCGAGGGGACGCATGAGTCGCGATGTCGGGTCGTCCGGGGAGCTGCGGGCCAAAGTCAATCTCACGAGGAACGAGATCGCCCACCTGTGGAACGGGGGAGTCCTGTCGCTCAAGGTCGAGTGGCCCAAAGCGGAGGCGGACCTCGAGCTCCGATGCCCGGAGGCCGTGTCGGACCGGGGAACCCGCATCCTCATCAAGCGGGTGACGGCCGAGTGAAGGAAAGTTGAACCGCCGGTACCAACGGCACTGCCGTTGGTGCGCCAAGGTCGCCAAGGATATGATGGTTCTGCCTCTGGATCGGAAAACGCGAAGACGCGATTTATGAGGGTCTTGGAGTCTTCGTTTCCGTGTCCAAACGACATGTTCGGGCCTTGGTGTTCTTGGCGGCTTGGCGGTTAGTAATCTCGGACAGGGGTCAAGGAGCACCCCATGCGTCTGAAGAAAGCCGAGCGGGAGTTCGTCGCGTACCAACGGGTCTGCCGCGTGGCGACGGTCGGTCGGAAGGGACGGCCCCACAATGTCCCCGTCTGCCCGATCCTGGAGGGGGATCGGATCTACTTTGCCTCGGCTGCCGATGGCGTGAAGGTGCAAAACATTCGGGCCACGGGCCAGGTGGCGCTGGCCTACGACGAGTACACGGAGGCGTGGCCGGGGCTACGGGGCATCCTGATCCGGGGCACGGGCCGGATCATCGAGGCCGGTCCGACATTCCGGCGGATCCGGAAGCTTCTCTATCAACGCTACCCACAGTACGAGGCCCAGGCGCCGCTCGAAGAGAGGGAGTCGGTCATCATCGAGGTGACGCCCACTCGGACGTTCAACTGGGGCCTGTGACGGCCAGTGTGAGCAGGGGGGACGGGTGCAGGGGCGCTGGGGTGATAAAGCGCGAAAATAAGAGCCGAGGGGCGATGGATTGGCTCGAGCGGCTGAACGCGGAAGTGATCACCTGTCGCAAGTGCCCCCGCCTGGTGGCGCACCGGGAGCGGGTGGCGCGGGAGAAGGTCCGGCGGTACCGGGACGACGAATACTGGGGAAAACCGATCCCGGGCTTCGGCGACCCGAAGGCGAGACTGCTGGTCGTCGGTCTCGCCCCGGCGGCCCATGGGGGCAACCGGACGGGGCGGATTTTCACCGGCGACCGGAGCGGGGACTTCCTGTATGCCGCCCTGTACCGGGCGGCATTCGCCAACCAGCCTTGGTCTGGCCAGCGGGATGACGGCCTCGCGCTCCGGGATTGTTTCATCACGGCGGCAGTCCGGTGTGCCCCGCCAGGCAACAAACCCACGCCCGATGAACTTGCCACCTGCCGGCCCTACCTGGTCGAGGAGATCTGCCTGCTCCGCAGCCTGCGCATCGTCGTGGTCCTGGGTCGGATCGCTTTCGATGCATTCCTGAAGGCGTGGGGAGACGGCGGGCGCGCCGTGCCGGCCCCCCGACCCACGTTCGCCCACGGCGCACTGACAAAGTTGCCGGGCGGTGTGCTCCTCTTGGCCTCGTATCATCCGAGCCAGCAGAACACGCAAACGGGACGCCTGACCTCGGCCATGTTCCAGCGGATCTTCGCCCGAGCCCGGCGCATCCTGGCTGGCCCGCGCGCCAGCCGGCCGCGGGAGAGCAAGCGCCGTAACGTATGGAAAAGGTTGCCAAGGCGCAGAACCGGCTTGCCAAGGGCAGCCTCGTCTGGTATATGATGTTCCAGTTGTTGCCGAAGGTAAGGAGGTTTCCGTGGACGAACCGTTGGCGCAGCGTATTCTGGACATCATCTATCAAGACCCGGAAGTGCGGCGTCTGTACAAAGAATCACTGACGGATTGGATTCTGGATACACAGCCCCGCACGGCCCCGCTGGATGCGGAGGCCCTCGTGCAATACCTGACGGCTCATCAGCCGGACCTGTTGAATCGCCTGAAGATCAACGTGCGGATCAAAGAGGATCTGGCCCGCGCGTTGGAATCCATCGAGCGCAACTGATCTCCCGCACTGAGCCTGCCTTCCCCTCGCCCGGCGCCCCCTATGTTGGAGTCGTTTCGAGTCTCTGTGTAATGCCTCTGCTGGATGGGTCCGCGGCGCGCGAAGACACGGATCCGTGGCGCAGGCATTCGCTCAACTGGTGTCTCGGAGGAGGAACGGGGTCATGAGACGGCGGGTCATCCTGGACGTCGACACGGGAGTGGACGACGCCCTGGCGATCATGCTGGCGGTCCGATCGCCGGAATTAGAGGTTCTCGGGATTACCACGATGAGCGGGAACGTCCCGGTGGCTCAGTGCACGGCCAATACGCTCCTCACGCTGGAGGTGCTCGAAGCCCCCAACGTCCCCGTCGTCTCGGGCGCAGCCGTGCCCCTTGCCAAAGAGGCGTTCACCGCGGCCGAGGTCCATGGGACGGATGGCCTGGGGAACGTGACAGCCAGGTATCCGACGCCCTTGCGCCGGGCCACGCCGGGCGCAGTCGAATTCCCCCTGGAGATGATCCGTCGCTTTCCAGAGGAGCTGACCCTCGTCGCGACGGGCCCGCTGACGAATGTGGCCATGGCGATCCAGCGGGATCGGGAGGCGATGCGAGGTGTGCACGGGATCACGGTTATGGGGGGAGCCATCCGAGTGCCGGGCAACGTGGGACCCACGACGGAGTTCAACTTTGCCGTGGACCCGGAAGCAGCGGCGACCGTCCTGGGAGCGGGGTTGCCCATCAGGCTCGTTCCCCTGGATGTGACGGAGCGGGTCGTCCTGTCGCGCGCGGCAGTGGAAAGCGCGAAAGGGATCGGCAAGCTCCAGGCGTTCATCCGCGACATGACCGCAGCGACCATGGCCTTTCATCGGGAGCACGAGGGCTTCGATGGGATGTTCCTGCACGATCCGCTGGCGGTAGGAGTTGTGGCGGACCCATCCCTGGTTCGGGTGCAGTCGATGGCCGTGGCCGTCGAGCGGCGGGGGGAGCTGACCTCAGGGATGGCGGTTGCGGACCTCCGGCGCCGAAGCCGTGCCACCCCTACGGCGTCTGTCTGTGTGGAAGTAGAGGCGGCCCGTTTCCTGCATAGTTTCACCCAGCGCGTCCTGCATTAGAGGCAGCATATTGTTCTACTGGCGATTCCGGCTGCTTTCGGAGTCCGAAGTTCACGCAGCGGAATCGGACGGTATCGGTACCGAGTGCCCGGATTGGCGGCAGATTTTGTCATTGAGGTCTCCGGTGGAATTGCGACGCGAAGTCAAGGCTCCCGACATGCTCGCCCGCCTGAATGGGGAGGTCGGTGAATTGGTCCACAAACTGGTGGAAGAGGCTGGGGGCTCCCCTCACGCCGAATTCCTTCAGGAGATGATCCAGACGATCCTCCGTTTGGCCGAGGATCATGCGGACCGGGGTGACATCAAGATCCTGAATGCCGCCCTGCGCGAGTTGGTCTATGCCTTCCGGGTTTTCGCCCCCTATCGGGGGATCCGGAAGGTGACGATGTTCGGGTCTGCCCGGACGACGGAAGACCAGCCGGAGTACCGGCAGGCCCTGAACTTTGCCCACGAGATCAGCCGCCAAGGCTGGATGGTGATCACAGGGGCTGGCGACGGGATCATGAAGGCGGGCCAGGGTGGCGCGGGCCGGGAGCGAAGCTTCGGCGTGAACATCCGGCTTCCCTTCGAGCAGCCGGCTAACGAGATCATCCAGAACGACTCCAAGCTCATCACGTTCAAGTACTTTTTTACCCGCAAGCTGATCTTCGTCAAGGAGGCCGATGCCATCGCTCTGTTCCCCGGCGGGTTTGGCACGCTGGACGAGACGTTCGAGCTGCTCACCCTGATCCAGACGGGGAAGAGCAACCCGCTGCCCGTCGTCTGTGTGGATCGGCCGGGCGGCGATTACTGGAGGACCTGGAACGGCTACGTGCGGGATGTCCTGGTCCCCCGCGGGCTGATTTCCCCCGAGGATGTCTCGCTGTACCGGGTGACGGATAGTATTGAAACGGCCATCGCCGAGATCACCGGGTTCTACCGCAACTACCATTCCAGCCGCTACGTCGGGGACCGGCTGGCGATTCGCCTTCAACAGGCACCGACCGGCCGGGAGTTGGATCGGCTGAACGGAGAGTTCCGGGACATCTTGGTGGACGGCGCCATGACGGTGAGCCCCGCCCTACCCGAAGAAGTGAACGAACACGCTCTCGCCCACATGCCGCGGCTCACCCTGCACTTCAACCGGCGGGACATCGGCCGGCTCCGTCAGCTCATCGACGCCCTGAATCGCCTCTCACCCATCTCGCCGGGAGACTGAGAAGGCTTCCTCCAGGATCGCCCCTTCTCTGCTCCGATTCAATGCTCTCAGGGGGGTTTCCCCTCTCTGGCTCGGTCCCGCCGGGTGCCCCCGGTCCAATTGGTTGGGCAGGCCGGACAGGGGGCACAGGAGACACAGGGGGCACAGGAGACTTGACATGGCCCGGCGAACACGATAGCCTACGCTGCGTTTCCAGGAAAACACTGCTGGCCCGGAGGAATGGAAAACCATGGGCGACGAAGCGAAGCAAGGATTGTTTGGATCCCTGAAAAGCAAGTTCAAGGACTACATCTACGGGATGGCAGCCCACGAGATGACCCGCCAGGCCCTGAAGACCCGCGGGAGCATGGAGCACCTCTTCATTCTCATCACCATGGGGGACCTCTTGGGGGTGCCGATCCTGCCGCCCTATTATTCCCTGCGCCTGCTCCCCTACGTGGTGCCGCAGATCTCCACGTGGAAACGGCGCATGCTCCGCGAGAAGGACCTGACGGACGCCCTGGCCTAGCGCCTGACGGGCCACGCACACCGCTCTCGATCCATTGGACGGAAAGGACCAGGTATGAACGGGGGACTCGCCTGCGTCTTCAAAGAGCATCCGGACCGACGGTACATCATGTTCGGCGGCAAGGGCGGCCTGGGCAAGACGACCTTCTCGGCCGCCACGGCGTACTACCTGGCCAAGCAGGGTCACCGGGTCCTGGTCTTCTCCGTGGACCCCCAGGCCTCCCTCTCGGACATCTTCCAGCGCGACATCTTCGGCAAGGGCGCCGTCGAGATCATGCCGAATCTCTTCGCGCAGGAGATCGATGCCGACCAGCGGATCAAGGCCTACCAGGGGGAGATCCGGAAGAAGATCTTCGACATGTACGGCTTCGACAAGATCCCGGACGAGATCGAGAGCTACATCCAGGCCGCCGCCGCCGAGCCCGCCATGGAGGAGAGCGCCATCTTCGACGAGGTGGTGGACATCGTGGTGGCCGGGAAGTACGACTACTACATCTACGACCTGGTCCCCCTGGGCCACGCCCTGTATTACCTCTCCATGGCCAGCGTGTACGACGAGTGGATCGAGCGGATCACCAAGCTCCGCGAGGACATGCGGCAGTACGAAGAGATGGCCGCCGCCATCACCAAGGACAAGGACCTGCAAGAGGACATGATCCTCAAGGAGCTCCAGTACATCAAGCACCGGATCAGCACGTCATCCAGCATCCTGACCGACCGGCAGAAGACCGCCTTCTTCTTCGTCATCATCCCCGAGGAGATGATCCTCATCGACACACAGAAGGCGGCCCAGCTCTTCGCCAAGTTCAACGTGCCGCTCAGCGGGTACGTCGTGAACCGGGTCATCCCCGAGAGCCTGGCGAGCCAGGACATCCCCGAGTACCTGCGGAACCGGCTCCAGATGCAGAAGGGCTACCTGAGGAAGATCGCGGAGCTGTTCGGAAGCGAAGTGCTGGCCCAGATTCCCGAGTTCGAGCGCGACATCACCGGCCTGCCCATGATCGAGAAGATGGCCGAGGCGTTGTTCGGGTCGAGCCGCTAGGGGTTATCCCATCTCGCGCGGGAGCGTGATTCCATGACCCAAATTCAGTCGCATCCCTTGGTCCAAGAGAGCATGCAGGACTTCCTGAAGAAGCATGCCCAGCTCAAGTACAATTTCTTCGGCGGGAAGGGAGGCGTGGGCAAGACCGTGCTGGCCGGCGCGGCCGCGGTGGCCTTCGCCCGCCTGGGGAAGCGGACCCTCCTAGCCTCGACCAACCCGGTCCACAGCCTGAGCGGCCTGCTGGATCAGAACGTCTTCGGGCAGGCGGTCCCGGTGACCGGGGTCCCGAATCTCTTCGCCTACGAGATCGACACCAAGGACACGATCGAGAAGTCGAAACGGGAGATCAAAGAGAAGGTCAGCTGGTTCCTCAAGTTCGCCGAGATCCGGACGCAGGCGGACGCCTTCGTGGAGTCTGCCACCATGAACCCGGCCTTCGAGGAATCGGCCATGTTCGAGAACATGATCGACATCATGTTCAAGGACGAGTACGAGGTCTACGTCTTCGACACCGCCCCCACCGCCAACGCCCGGCGCCTCCTGGGCATGTCCTCCGTGTACTCCCTCTGGGTCGGCAAGATGATGAAGAGCCGGGAGGAGGCCCAGTCCCTCCGGAAGGTCCTGTCCTACAGCAAGAAGAAGGACGAGAAGGACCCGCTCATGGACTATCTCCTCTCCTTCCAGGACCGGATGGCCCAGGCCAAGAAGCTGCTCACCGACGCCGAGAAGACGGCCTTCTTCTTCGTGACCCTGCCCGAGGCCCTGCCCATCGCCGTGATCACGCGCTTCATCGCCTGGTTCAAGGATTTCGGGATCCCCGTCGGAGGCGTCGTGGTCAACATGCTGATCGACAAACAACAGGTGAAGCCGGACTCGCCGGAATTCGTGCGCAACCGCGTGGCTATGCAGGAAGCCTACATGGAAGAGATCAAGTCGGACTTCCCGGGGATGGTACGCGCCGTCCTCCCCCTCTTCGAGACCGAGATCCGGGGCGTCCCCATGCTGGAGCGGACGGCCAAGGCGCTGTACGGGTAAACGCAGCCTTCAGCTATCAGCCGGTAGCCAAGAATACGAGGGGCGGCCCGATCGGGCCGCCCTTCTGTTTCTCGCTGAAGGCCAAAGCCGAATGGCCGTTGGCGAGTCAGAAGCCGATGCTCGCGCCCCCATCCACCGGCAGGACGACCCCCGTGATGAACCTGCCCGCCGGGGAACTCAGGTAGACAGCGGCATATCCCACGTCGATGACGTCGCCCAGGCTGCCCAGCGGCGTCCGGACGAGGATCTTCTCCTTCCGGCTCGGATCGCCCTGAAACGCCTTCCGGCTCAGGGCGGTGTCGAACCATCCGGGCGCGATGGCGTTGACACGCACCCCATGGGGAGAGAACTCGACCGCGAGGGCTCGGGTCAGGCCCGCCATGGCGGACTTGGCGGCGGTGTAGGCGCTGACCTGTGGGATGCCGAAGAGGGCGGCCATCGAAGCGATCATGATGATCGAGCCGCGCCCTCGCGCGAGCATCCGCCGGCCGCACTCGCGGCTCAGTGCGAACGACCCGAACAGGTGGGTCTGAAGGATGCTGGCGAGATCCGCATCGGAGGTCTTCACGGCCGGCTTCTTCAGGTGGTTGCCGGCGTTGTTCACCAGGATGCCGAGCGGCCCGAACCGGCTCTCGATTCTCTCGACGAGGGCCGGAATGGTCGGCAGCTCATTCACGTCGTGCAGCAAGTAGCTGGCCGCGCCCCCCAGTTGTTTGCAGGCGTCCTTCAGCATGTCCTCCCGCCGCCCCGTCATGACGACGCGCGCGCCCGCCTCCGACAGGGCCTGGCAGATTCCGAAGCCGATGCCGGTTCCTCCCCCTGTGACGAGAGCCAGTTCCCCGTCCAAACGAAACACGTTCTTGGTCATGTCACTCCGCCTCGATGATGGTCATCGCCGCATGGGCAACCAGATGCGTTGCTCCCGCCCGCCTTCATCACTCCCCTTCCCGCTCAGGTGTCAACGACATCTCCCTGTCCTGCCCGCTTTCAAGTCTACAACTCGAAGAGTCTCTGGAAGCAGCGTAGGGGTATCCCGGCCCCGAGCGGTCGCCCCGTGAGCGCACGCATCAAGTTCCCTTCAGGCCGGTCAGGGTCACCGCTGTGATGATGCGCCGCTGGAAGACGAAGAAGACGAGCAGGAGCGGCAGCGCCGTGACTGTCGCGCCAGCCGCCACCAGGCCGTACTCGATGAAAAACTGGCTCTGGAAGAGAGCCAGCCCGATCTCGGTCGTGTACATCTCCTGCGACATGGTGATGATTAGCGGCCAGGTGAAGAAGCCCCAGACGTTGAGGAAGGCGTAGATCGCCAGAGCCGAGAGCGGCCCGCCGGAGAGTGGCAGGATCATCCGCCAGAAGATGGCGAACTCGGAACAGCCGTCGATGCGGGCGGCCTGGATCAGCTCGTCCGGGATGGCCTGGATGGTCTGGCGCATGAAGAAGACGCCGAAGGCCATGATGATGAACGGCAGGATGAGGCCCGGATAGCTGTCCAGCCAACCCAGCCGGTTCACGAGGAGGTAGACGGGGATCATGTAGGACTCGAAGGGGACGATGATCGTGGCGATGAAGATGAAGAAGATGACGCTCAGCGCGCGGGATTTGATCTTGGCAAAGGCGTAGCCTGCGCTGGACGAGGTCAGGAGGATCGCCACGGTGGAGACGCCGGACACCAGCAGCGAGTTCAGGAAGAAGCGGAGGAACGGCCAGCGAAGGAACACATCCCGGAAATTCTCCAGGGTCGGGTGCATGGGAAACATCCGCGGCGGCCAGAGGATCGTCTCCGCGCTGGGCTTCAGTGAGGTGAGCAGCATCCAGGCGATGGGAAACACGAGGAGGAACGCCAGCGGCGCCAGAATCAGATGGCGAAGCCCGTCTTCGATCAGGAAGCGGCGGAAGCCGTGTGTGCGCATGCGGCGATTCCCGTTTTCCCCTCAGACCTTGGGCCGGAAGAAGCGGAACTCGATGATGGTCAAGGCGAAGACGATCATGAGCAGGATCATGGCCTCGGCCGACGCGTACCCCATCTTGAGATAGCGGAACCCGTTCTCGTACATGTCCAGGACGATGACGCGGACGGGATTGGCGGGCGAGCCCTGCGGTCCCACGGTCATGACGTAGACCTGGGCGAACACGTTGTAGGCAAAGATCGTGGCGATCACCACATTGAAGAGCAGCATGGGCCGTATCAGGGGGACCGTGATCTGCGTGAGCCGCTGCCAGCCCGTCGCCCCATCGATGCTGGCCGCCTCGTAGTAGTCCACCGGAATGTCCTTCAGCCCCACCAGGAACAGGACCATGTAGTAGCCCACGCTCTTCCACACCGTCATGAGGATGATCGCCCAGATGGCCAGGTGAGGATCGATGAGCCAGCCCTGGGCCGGCACGCCGAGAAAGCCGAGCGCATAGTTCAGGATGCCGTAGGAGGGATCGTAAATCCATTTCCAGATGACCGACACCGGCACCATCGTCGGCACGACCGGCAGGAAGAACAAGACCTTGTACACATTCTCCAGCCGGCCGCGCATCGGCTTGTCCAGCAGGACGGCCACGGCGAACGCCAGGACGAGCGTCACGGGCACCGTCACCACGGCGAAGAGCGTGGTGTTGACCAGGGCCGTCCGAAAGAGGGGATCCGTGGCAAGCTTCTGATAGTTCTCCAGACCGATGAACGGCTTGATCGGCCTGACCAGGCTCCAGTTGTGAAGGCTCATCCAGGCCGTTTCGAAAATCGGGATGATGCGGATGACCAGGTAGGCGAGGCAGACGGGCCCCAGCGCCGCCAGGCAGTACCTCCACTGGGGCGCGTACCAGCGCAGCCGCGAGTGCCAGCGTGCCCGCCGCCCGCTTCCGGCCCCGACACCCGCTGAGACAAGGGTCTTCACACGTGCCTCAATGCACGGCCTGCCGCCCTCAGGATCGAGGGCGGCAGGCCGGCAATCCGAAACGACTACTTCCCGCAGTACAGCTTGTTCTCCTTGAGAATCTGGTTGGATTCCTCGGCGGCGTCGTGGATGACTTTGGCGATACCGGTCGGGTTATCCAGCAGGCTCTTGTCCTGGTAGGCTGTCACCAGCCGCTCGGCCAGCTTGGTCAGGGCTTCGTCCGTGACGTATAGCCGCGGGTACGGGTAGAGCGTGTAGTTCGAGGGTACCTCGGCGAAATACTTGTACTGGGGCACCTGGGTGTAGATGCCCGGGTGACGCTTTTGGACGTCATTGCGCGGCGGCATCCATCCCACGGTATCGTACTGGATCTGCTCCAGCTCCTTCAGCTTCGGCCCGTTGGCCATGAACATGATGAAGTCCCACGCCTCCTTCGGGTACTTGGAACTGCTGGTGACATACACGTTCGTCCAGAACAACAGGGTGTTCGTCTTCTTGAAGGCGGGCAGCGGCGCCACATTGTACTCGACGTTGGGGGCATTCTTCTTCATGTATCCGACCAGCCACGACTCCCGCACGAACATGGCCGCCTGCTGGTTGGCAAAGCCCTCGGCGTCCTGCTTCAGCTTGGGATCGTGGACCTTGAGCTTATAGAGGGCGTCGATGTACATTTTCAAGGTCTCGCGCCCCGCCTCGTTGTCGTAGCCGGCGCGGTACTTCTTCGCGCCAGGGGCGCACTCCTCGTACAGCTCGCCGCCGGCCGACTTGAGGAAGTACCACCACTTGGCCGAGACCCCACTGCCGGCCCCGAAGAGACGCAGGCCCAGGCCGCTCCGCGTAACGTTCCCCTGGGCATCGTATTTCGTCAGCTTCTTGGCCATGGAGAGCATCTCGTCCCAGTTCTTGGGCGGCGCCGAGAGCCCGGCCTCCTTGAACATCTGGGTATTGTAGAGCAGGCTGTCCAGGCTGTAGAGAACGGGCACGCCGTAGATCTTTCCCTGCCAGGTACTGTCCGAGAGGAACAACGGATGGAACACCCCGCTCTTGAGGAAGGTGTTGACCTCGGGCGGATCGGGCAGCAGGCCACCGTTTTCGATGTGGATCTGGGCGATGTATGACTGCATCTCGCCGATGTCCGGGCCCGACTTGGTCGGCAGGCTCACTGCGTATTTCTGCTCCACATCACGGAGCGGGAAGGTGGAGACCTCGATGCTGATGTTCGGATGCAGCTCGTTGTAATACTTGGCTGCCGCCTCGAAGTACGGCTTCATCTCCGGATAGCCACTCCAGAGGGTCAGCTTGATCGGCTGCCCGGCCAGGCATGTGGCCGGGATCGCCAGGAGCGCGGTGAGTAGGGCGATCCCCAGGATTGTGCCAAACCACCTCGGTTTCTTCATGGTTTGCCCTCCTTCTCCCGTTGAACGAAATGACGCCTGTCTTGTGCCTTTCGATCATAGTGCATGACGACGTGGTACCCGGAAACCATCACTTGATTGCCGGCCTGCGGCCCTGTCACCGGGTCCGCTCGAACGTATAAGCATACTCAGTGTGGGACCTCGAATCAAGCGCACGGACTGATGAGGGATGCGGCGGCACGCAGTATTTTGGTTCTATCGGATGCTTTGGGCACGGCTTCTCAGTTAGTGGGATCCGCGTGACCGCACGATCTGAGCGATTTGCGGGAGGAGGGGGAAGATGGGCAGGGGGCTCCTGGTTTCCGTGGCGGGGACCGGCAGGCTGATGGTCAGATGGGGCGCTTCGGGATGGAGGCCGACACGCCAGACCTCCATCCGCGCCAGGAGGTTCATGATCTCCCGCGCCAACCCTTGCCCGTTGGCGTCAGGAGCAGCGTAGATGAGTGGCGGCCGCCCGCCTAACGGCTCCTGGCGCCATCCTTTCTCCCGGATCTCCGACGCTACCTGGAATGCGCCGCGCCTCTTGGGGTGGTACACCTCGAAGCTCGACGCGACGCCCCCGCCCAGGGTCACCCCGGTGACGAGCCAGTCGCGGCGTCCTCTCAGGCGGCCGACCACCCAGAGGAAGAACGTCTCGCGCGGCTCCAGCAGCACGCTCATCCCCAGGCGGACAAGGGGTGCGGTCAGTTGCTCTGCCTCGATCCGGAACGCGCTGCGCCCGAACCATCGGATGGTGGCCGACCCACCGAAGGGCTCGATGGACTCGCGGACCTGGTGCACGAGAGTTCGGGCTCGCCGGCGGTTGATCTGGATCCCGATGACGTACCAGATCAGCAGGAAGGCTGCCAGGCCGATGGCCAGGTTTGTACCGGTCCCCCACTCACTCATGGTCGGAGACACCTGGCTGCTGGTTGAAACCGCACAGCATGCGCGGCAGCGGGCTCCCCACTTGGGCCCGGTCCATTTCGAATTTCGAAATTCGGATGTCGAAATGACGTGGTGTCATCCGGCCCCCGCCAGGTCGGTGAGGTCCTTCTCCCGCAGCATCCGCCGTTTCCAGTTGGTGATGGCGGGGATAATGTAGGGGAGCAGGCGCAGCGTGTAATAAGGAGGGATCACCGGGACGCCGACGATGTCGCCAAAGACGATGAGGACGAACAGGTGCTCCAGGTCTCCGCGCTGTTTCCGGAACGTCACCACGGCGTCGAAGAGGACCAGGCCGTAGATGAAGCCCCGGAACCACTTCACCCAGCCGTCCAGCCATCTGCGGAAACTTATCGCCCAGGCTCTCAACATGCCCTCACGCCCGGCGCCGTGAGCGCGCCGGCCTTCCCCGCATGATGTCTCTTTTCCAACCAAGCGTACTGCCAACTCCCCCGACGGGTCAAGAAGGATAGAGCCGGTCACCCTTTCACCGCGCCGAAGGTGAGGCCGGTGACGATGTGGCGCTGGATGATCAGGGTGAGGATGATGACGGGCAGCGTGATCATGGTTGCGGCCGCGGCGAGGGGCCCCCAGTTGATCTCTTCATAGCCGATCATGTTGAAGACCGCAATCGGCAGCGTCCGCGTGTTCCGGCCGGCCAGGATCACCGAGAACAGGAAGTTGTTCCAGGAGAAGATGAAGCTCAGGATGGATGTCGCCACAATTCCCGGCTTGACCAGGGGGATGGCGACCCGCAAGAACGCCCCGTAATCGGTGCAGCCATCGATCAGGGCCGCCTCGCGCAGTTCGGTCGGGATATCTTCGAAGAACCCGATCATGACCCAGATGACGATGGGGAGCCCCACCACCAAGTGCGTCAGAATGAGCGCCTGGTACGTGTCCACCATCTTCAGGTTCCGAAACAGGATGTACCAGGGGATGAGGTAGCTGATCCCCGGGATAATGCGTGCCGCCAGGACGACGAGGGCCAGGCCATTCTGGCGCCAGTGGGCGATGCTGTAGGCGCAGGGGAGCCCCACGATGAGGGCCAGGAGCGTGCAGCCGGTCGCCACCACCAGGCTGTTCCAGGTGTACAGCAGGAACGGGTTCTTGGCGAAGACGTCCACGTAGCCCTTGAACGTCACCTTGAACCAGAAGAAGCTGGGGGGATACCCGGCGGCCTCGACCTGCGGCTTGAGCGACAGCGTGATCATCCAGTAGAACACGAAGACGGTCGGCAGCATAACCAGGACGACCGCCGCGTAAAAGGCGATCCGCCACAGGAGCTTTTTCGTTGGGCGGTCTACCATCCTACCCTCCGGACCTTCATCAGGATCAGCGAGGCTCCCATGACGATGGCGAAGAGGGCGACCGCCATGGACGAGGCATAGCCCATGTTGAAATACGAGAAGGCCTGGTTGAACAGCAGGATATTGATCGTCTCCGAGGCGTTGGAGGGCCCGCCCTGCGTCATCACGAAGATGATGTCGAAGGTTTTCAGGGCATCGATGGCCCGGAACAGGATGGCGACCACCAGGGTCGGCCGGAGCAGCGGCAGCGTAATCCGCCAGAAGCACTGTATCGGCGTCGCGCCGTCGATCAGCGCTGATTCGTACGGCTCTTTCGGCAGGGCCGCCAAGCCCGCCAGGGCGATGAGCATGATGAGAGGCGTCCATTCCCACACGTCCACCAGGGCGATAGCGTACAGGGCCGTCTTGCTGCTGTAGGTCCATTTGAACGGCGACAGCCCCGTGAGGCTGACCAGGTAGTTCATCACCCCTAGGGTGGGGTGGTACATCATGACGAAAACCAGGGAGATGGCGGTTGGTGTCGCCATCATGGGGAGGATGGACAGCGTCCGGACCAACCCTCGGCCCCAGAATTCCCGGTTGAACAGGAGGGCCATCGCCACGCCCAGAACCGTCTCCACTGACACTGCGATGAAGGTGAAGTAGAGCGTCCGGAAGAACGCATCCCGGAAGCGCGGGTCGCCGGTGAGGATCTGGTTGTAGTTGGCGAAGGCGATGAACTTGGGTGGGGTGAGGCTGGAGGCAAACCATTCCTGGAGACTCATCCAGCCGGTGTAGAAGACCGGGTACACGATGATGAGTGCCACGACCAGGAGCGCCGGCGCCGGAAAGATGAACCGGGCGTGGCGGTGGGTAAAGCGCGAGATCCGGATGGCAAGGGGCAGGGATGCTCCAGCCATGGACTCGTCAAAAACGCCGGTGCGGTTCGCCATTGCGGGCGACCTCTGTAATGCCCCGCGAAAAGAGCCCGGCCCTCCGGCTGCTTGCCTCACCATGGGCGGGAGGGCCAGGGTCTACCAGGTCGGTGGGCAGGGCTCTTACTTTTCGGTCTTGTCCAGCAGTTCCTGGAACTCCTTGTGGGCCTGGGCGACGAGCTCCGCTGCGTTTCCCCCTTCGATGGCCTTCTGGATGGCCACGCCAAAGATGTCCCGGTACTGCGTGACGTCTACGATTTCGGGCAGCCCAGCCCGCCCGATCTTCAGGCTCTCCAGGTAGGCGGTGTACCAGTCGGCCGGCATCTTGGGCTTGGCCTTCACCTCGGGATTGTCCCAGGGAGAGATTCGACCGACGCCGACTCCGCTCAGCAGTTCCCGCGCACACATCTGCTTGGTGGTGGCCCACTGGATGAAGAGGTAGGCCGCCTCCTTGTTGCGGCTCTGCGCGCTCACCGCCATGGCATTGGTGTAGGTCGGGGCGACGTGCGCCGCCGGCCCGGCCGGGAGCACCGCGTAGCCCACCTTGCCCGCGATCTTGGACTTTTCGGGCACCTCGAACTGGTTGGCGAAGTTTACGCCATCGTAGTAGATGGCCACTTGGTCCTGCATGAAGGCCGAGCTACACTCGTACCAATTGAAGTTTACCACGCCCGGCGGGGCGTAGCGCCGGAGCATGCCCGCATACCACTCCAGGCTCTTCACCCAGGCGGGTGAATTCATGGCGGACTTGCCGTCCTTGGTCAGGTAGTCGGCGCCCAGAGAGTAGATGACCCAGGCCCAGGGGGTGGCGTTGGCGTTCTTCAGCCCCCGGGACACAAACCCGTACATGCGCGGCGGATCGTGGAGCTTCTTGGCGGCATCCTCCAGTTCGGCCATCGTGCGGGGGACGCCGATGCCCTTTTGCTGGAAGAGGTCCTTCCGGTAAAACATGGTGAAGACGTCGACGAAAGTGGGGATGGCGCTGATCGAATTGTCCGGCTGGGTCACGTCGCTCCTGGCGCCCGTGGTGAAGTCATTCCAGTCGTAATCGGGGGCGGTCAGGGTCTTGTCATTGAGGAATCTGTTCAACGGCTGGAACCAGCCGGACTTCCAGAATCGCCGCTTCTCGACGTGCATGCTGGCGTGCCAGGCGTCCACGCCCCCGGAGCCGGCCGTCATCTCCACCGTGAGCTTCTGGCGTCCCTGAACCTCCGGCAGGACCTCGTGGTTGACCTTGATCCCGGTAAGGTCGGTGAATTCGGGGAAGTACTTGACCATCTCGTCGATCCACGGGTGCTTGTAGAAGATGCAGTAGAGCTCCTTGCCTTTGAAGCGCTGCCAGTTGAAGGTCTGGCCGTGGCCCGGAGTGACGACGAACGGACCCAGCGCCGCCCCGGCCGCTGCCGCCGCACCCAAGCGCAACACCTCTCGTCGGGTTATGCTATTCTTGCGTCCCTTCATGGCGATCTCCTCCCCTGTCTTACTTCTCCGTCTGGTCCAAGACGGCCTGCCATTCCTTCTGGGCCTGGGCCAAGACGTCGGCGGACTTGGCCCCCTCGATGGCCTTCTGGATGGCGACACCCACGATGTCTCGGAACTGCGTCACGTCCACGACTTCCGGCAGGCCCAGGCGGCCGATCTTGATGCTGTCCACGTAGGACTGCGCCCAATCGGGCGGCATCTTGGCCTTGGCTTTCACCTCCGGATCGTTCCAGACCGAGGCCCGGCCGCTCCCCGTGCCGTCCAGCAGCTCCTTGATGGCGCTCTGCTTGGTGGTGGCCCATTGGGCAAAGAAGTAGGCCGGCCCCTGCACCTTGCTCTGGGCGCTGACGCCCACGGCGTTGCTGAAGATCGGCGAGAAGTGGCCGCCGGGTCCGGCCGGCAGGACGGTGTACCCCGTCTTGCCCACGACCTTAGACTTCTCCTGGTCCTCAAATTGGCTCGCGAAATTGACGCCGTCGAAATACAGGGGGGTCTGGCCTTGCATGAAGACCGCGCTGCACTCATACCAGTTGAAGTTCACCACGCCAGGAGGGGCGAAGCGGCGGAGTATGCCGGCGTAGTAGTCCATGGCCTTGACCGCCTCGGGCGTGTTGATGGAGGCCTTGCCGTCCTTCGTCAAGAAGCTCCCGCCCATGCTGAAGAGCACCCAGTCCCAGGCGGGAGCGTTGGCGTTCTTCAGCCCCCGGGCCACGAAGCCGTACATCCCCGGCGGGTTGTGGAACTTCTGGGCGAACTCTTCCATCTCGGCCAGCGTGCGGGGCGGCTTCAAGCCTTTCTGCGCGAGCAGGTCCTTCCGGTAAAAGAGGATCCACGGGTCCACGAAGGCCGGGAGGGCAGAGATGCTCCCGTCCGACTGCGTCACTGCATCCTTCGCGCCGGCGGTCATGTCGTTCCAATCGTAGTCCGGCGCCGTCATGGTCGGGTCATTCAGGAACTTCCGGAGGTCGAGGTACCAGCCCGACTTCCAGAACCGCCGCTTCTCCACGTGCAGGCTGGTGTACCAGACGTCGATCCCGCCCGAGCCTGCCGTGAATTCCACGGTGACCTTCTGCCGGGCCTGGATCTCCGGCAGGTCCGAGAACTCGACCTTGATGCCGGTCTGCTTCTCGAAGTCCGGGACCATCTTCTCCATGGTGTCGGACCAGGGGTTCTTGGTGAACTGGATGAAGATCTTGCTCCCCTTAAACCGCTGCCAGCTGAAGGCATCTGCGGCCCCGGCGACCCGCATCACGAACGGGCCGACCGCCGCGCCGGCAGTCGCCGCCGCCCCCAGGCGCAGGACATCCCGCCGGCTCATCCCGCTCGAACCTGTGCCATGCTGCTTTCGCTGCTTCATGTTGGCCTCCTCTCCCTCCCAACGGCTCCTGGAGAATGAGATTCCTGTGTGCAACCTATCCAGTCGGAACGGCCCTGTCAAGGCCCCTCTTTCGAACGCCTGCAATCGGGTCGCGCATTACCTCCCGCGCAACGAATTCATCGCCTGGTCTTCCTCTCCGCAAATCCTGCGGGAAGACGCGTCCGCCCCGGGTAGAGATCCTCCTATCGTTGGTTCTTGGCCGAGAATTTCTGGAACTTCTTGTGGCGGGCGGCGATCACGTCCTCAGCCTTGGGCTCCTCAGATTCCTTTCTCGCTCAAAGGGATCGGCGAATCGGCTTGGGCCAGCCTGACAGCTCTGATTCACGAACCCTATCACGAATTTGGGCTGGAAGAAATTGCGGAGGGAGATGTGTTTCGCCTTGACCAACCATACGCACGTATGGTATATGACAGCGCGGGTGAAGACATATCGCACAGCCGCTATGGTGAAATGAGAGGAAGGCAATGACTACAAGGTCGACGCTGACCGCCAGACAGCGAGAGGTCCTCGACTTCATCCGGCATTTCATGACGCAGGCTGGCTACCCACCCACGGTGCGGGAGATCGGGGCCCACTTCGGCTTCGTGCCTCGCAGCGTGTTCGACCATCTCAAGGCGCTGGAGCGGAAGGGCGTCCTGAGGCGCGTTGCCTCCAAGTCTCGCTCCCTCCAGCTCCTCGAGGCGCCTTCCTCATCCCCCCTCCCGGCTGGTGGAAGGACTCTTTCTCTGTTTCGCGAGTTGCCCATCCTCGGTCGCGTCGCGGCGGGCCAGCCGCTGCTTTCGGAGCAGAATGTGGAGGGCTCGTTGGTAATCTCCCGCGAGTGGGTGAACGGGGACGAGGCCTTCCTCCTCAAGGTCCAGGGCGAGAGCATGATCAACGCCCACATCCTCCCGGGCGATTACGCCCTAGTCCGCCGCCAGGCTACGGCCGAGAATGGCGATATCGTCGTGGCCCTAGTCAACGACGAGGCCACGATCAAGCGCGTCTTCTTCAAGAAAGACCTCGTGGTCCTCCAACCGGAACATCCCACCATGCCCCCCATCCAGTTGCGCCGGGGTGAGAAGACCTTCCAAATCATCGGCAAGGTCGTCGGGATATTGCGGCGGTTCTAGGCAGCCCAGAAAAATGCGAAGCGCCTTGGAACTGGATGAGAGGTAATGGCAGGGGTGCTCATGATAGAGAAGGTTGTTCAGATTCGAAGCCTCAACTCAGACACCCGGCGGGAGGACCTCGCCCACTGGTTGAGCCGGCCCCCGGTCGAACGCATCGCCGCCGTGGAGTATTTGCGAAGGCAATTCCATGGAAGTGCAGCCAGACTTCAGAGAACTGCTCGCGTTACTCAACGCACATAGTGTCGAGTACATGATCGTGGGCGGCTACGCACTCGCCTTCCACGGCGCTCCACGTTACACGGGGGACATGGACCTCTATGTGAGGCCCACTCCGGAGAACGCGCGGCGAATCCTGGCCGCATTGGATGCCTTTGGGTTCGGTTCGCTCGGCCTCAGTGCGAAGGACTTCTCAAGCCAGGATCGCGTGGTCCAACTCGGCGTTCCGCCGGTGCGAGTGGATCTCATGACTTCGCTCTCGGGAGTCACCTGGGAGCAATGCTGGGCGGGCAGGCAGGCGGGGCTGTACGGCGACGTTCCCGTCTCCTTCATCGGTCGCGTCCAGTTCATCGCCAACAAGCGCGCGGTCGGCAGGACGAAAGACCTTGCAGACCTGGAAGCGCTTGGTGAGGCCTGAACCGCCTCGCATCGGGCCCAGACGGACGTGGGACAGGTGGCGGCAGCATCATGCTTAACATGGGTGGACGCCTGGCGGTAGCGTGAGCCAACCTCTGAAGCACCCTGGCGCTCTGGGGAGGGCGGTCGAGTGAGATCAGCCGGGGACAAGGCGATAAGAACCATCGGCACGGCCCTCTCGGACTTCCATTGATCCCAGAGGGCTGCTTTGTCTTCAGGGATTCCCGAAAGGGGATGGCGGTGCCCGGCAGAGGAGCAAGGCGACAAGGGCGGCAACGTCCCGCCCCATCACACTAACCAGCGGCTGCACTTGGCGGCCGCGGCTGAGCTCGAGGCCGTCAGCCACATTGAGATAATTTTCTATTGCGGGGGAACCGGGGGAGTTGACATGAATCACAAGAAAATCGCCATGGAACATGACAAGAAGATCGCCCTCGTCGCGCATGACAATAAGAAGGGTGATCTGGTTGAGTGGGCAAAATACAATCGAGTGCTCTTGGCTCACCACAAGTTATATGCAACCGGGACAACCGGCGAGATCTTGGAACAAGAACTTGGCTTCACAATTAACAAACTCCAGAGTGGACCTTTGGGCGGGGATCAGCAAATCGGCGCCAAGATAGCCGACAGTGAGGTTGATTTTCTCATTTTTTTCTGGGATCCGCTCGAACCGCAGCCCCACGATCCGGATGTCAAGGCACTCTTGCGCATGGCGGTCGTTTGGAATATTCCCATCGCCTGCAATCGCGCCTCCGCCGATTTCATGATCTCCTCTCCGTTAATGGATGGAGAATATGATCGTCTGGTACCTGATTACGAGGCGTATCGCGCTCGAAAGATAGCTAGGGGCGAAGGTGCCGGTCAAGGCGCAGGAAATTCTGCCGAAGGCGGGGCATAGTGAAGGGAGACCCGCTGTTGCTGCCGACGTACAGGAGGGCATAGTAGACTTAATAGACTTTCCTCCATGACCCCGCTCCCCGTCCGCCTCACCCTCCCCTGGACCGAGCGGGTCGGCCGCCCCGGCCGACCGCTTGCCCCCGTGCTGGGGATCTCCCCGCAGGCGATCTGCCAGGCGGTGGCGCGGGGCCGCGCAGACGTAGCGGAGTGTCAACGCCCCGGAATTTCGGATAGGAGAGGCGGTATGTCGCCGGACGGCGTGAAAGCCATGGCGTTCGATGTGTTCGGAACCGTTGTCGACTGGCGCCGCAGCATCATCGAGGAGCTGCGAGCCTTCGGACAGGCGAAAGGGATTTCCATCAAGTGGGACGCCTTTGTCGATGACTGGAAAAGCTGCTACCGCCCCGGCATGGACGCGGTACGCGCGGGGAAGCTGCCCTGGACCAACGTGGACGGCATTTACCGTCGGAAGCTTGACGCCTTACTCGTCGAATATGGGATTCACGGGCTCAGCGAAGCCGAAAAGATCCTCCTGAACCGCGCGTGGCATCGATGTAATCCCTGGCCGGACGTCGTGGCCGGATTGACGTGGCTCAAAAAGACATACGTGCTGTCAACGCTGTCAAACGGCGACGTGGCCTCCTTGGTCAGCATGGCCAAACGCGGGGGCCTCCCGTGGGATTGCATCCTCTGTGCTGAGGTCTTCCGCCGCTACAAGCCCGACCCGGAGGTCTACCAGGGTGCGATCGAGCTGCTTGCCTTGGAACCTCAGGAGATCATGATGGTCGCGGCCCATAACTACGACTTGCGGGCGGCGCGCTCCCATGGGATGCGGACCGCCTTTGTGCCGCGGCCGTCGGAGTATGGTCCGGGGCAGACCTCGGACCTCAAGCCCGAAGACGATTGGGATCTAGTCGTCGGTGACTTTCGGGACCTTGCCGCAGCAATGGGGACCTGACTTGAAGGGGGTCAGGCAGTCTTATTGATCTTTTGGCGAGAGACAAGTGAGATCGCAGGGGTCACCACAGGTCCAGGCGTGGGGATCGCGTTTCAATTCTCGAGGGAGACTTCGACCAGTTGGTCGGCGACAACGATAATGGGCCGGTTGCACAATTTCGCCTTGACAGTCCGGAGGGCCGGCATAGACTAGCGCTGCCGCACGGGAAAACACTCCCGCACCGAGGGGCGAATAGCTCAGGGGGAGAGCACCTGCCTTACAAGCAGGGGGTCGGAGGTTCGAAACCTCCTTCGCCCACCATCGAACCGGCTGAACGCAATGGCCCTGATGGAAACCCATCGGGGCCGTCTTGCTTTGCGGGGTGGCTCCGGCGAACCGCCGAAAAGCATCAGTTCCTGTCATCCCGACTCTCCACATCGATTCCACAGAGAATCCACAAAGAAATCCGGCTTGTCCACAGAAGAAAATGCATTATCCGCAGGTTGTTCTATTGCATCTTATGGGGGATAGGGGATAGCGTATCGGCGACACCTTCCCCTGCCCGGGTCCGGGCAGTTTCTATACCTGCGGTGCAGCTCTCCAAAAGGGAGAGGACGCGATGCCCGCCGGTTCCGGGTCCCCGCCAGTCTGGATGCGGGTGTGCGCCTGGTGTGGGATTTCCCTCGCAGGAGACGCCATGACGCCGGAGTCTCCCGGGGGGTCAGCGCTCGTCACCCACGGCATCTGTCCGGGTTGCCGGGAGGAATTCATCCGCGCGGTGGCTGTCGAAAAGGAAGCCCCCCAGTCCGCCGGTCCCCCGGCAGGCGGGGCCTGCTGAGGCTGTCCCTTCCCGAGAACCGCTTCCAGCCGCATCTCCACCGGATTCCCTAAGGACGAAATCGCGATCTATCCCCGATCCGGGTTTACCCGTCTTGTGGAACTTGCTCCCTTGGTGTGGTTGGGATATGTTCCCCACGGCGGGCGCCGGCAGTCGCCTGCCACCGCCGGGGCTGGGAGGGAATGCCAGGGATTGAGGAGGGTGAGACGATGGGACTCCTGGACAGATTGCGGTCGCTGTTCTCGTTCACGCCTTCCGCAGAGACCGATGACTCCGTCCACATTTACGTGGAGTGCGGACGCTGCAAGTCCAGGGTCCACGTGCGCCTGGACAAGCGCCATGACCTCAGTCGAGGGGAGGAGGGCGGCTACTTCGTCCGCAAGGAAATCATGGACAGCAAGTGCTTCCGCCTGATGACGGCGGAGATCACGTTCGACGGCAGCTATCGCATCGAGAACCATGAGATCCAGGGCGGCCGCTTCATCACCAGGCAGGAGTTCGAGGCGGCCACGCCCCCCGGCAGTCAGGCCTGAACAGCCTATCGCGCGAGCACCTCTGGATTCAGCAGCGTGGCGGGCGCCTCGCCCCGCAGGGCCTGCACCACGGTCCGGGCGCAGCGCCGGCGCAGCTCCAGCTCCGAGTCCACGGAATACCAGGCGGCGTGGGGGGTCAGCAAGACATGGGGCAGGCTCCGCAACGGGTGATCCCGAGGCAGCGGCTCCTCCTCGAAGACGTCCAATCCCGCCCCCGAGATCCAAGCCTCCCGGAGCGCCCGCACGAGATCGTCCGTGGCCACCACGCCACCCCGCGAGGTGTTCACGAGGAGAGCAGTGGGTTTCATCTGCCGCAGGATCTCCTCCCGCATGAGGCCACGGGTCTCGTGGCTGAGGGGGGTGTGCAGGGTGACGATGTCAGCGGACCGCGCCAGGACATCGAGGCTCACGGACTCGACCCTCAGCGCCGAGAAGACATCGGCCGGCGCGTAGGGATCGTAGGCGATCCGCCGAAGGCCGAATCCGTGGGCGCGGGCGGCCACCGCCCGCCCGATGCGGCCCAGCCCGATGATCCCCAGCACCTGGCCCTCCAGCCGGCGCACGGGCCGGAGCATGCCGGTCCAACCCTGGGCCCGCACCTGGGCATCCAGTTCCGCCACTTTCCGCGCCAGGCACAGCATCAGCGCCATGGCGTGATCGGCCACCTCGCTGATGCAGTAGTCGGGCACGTTCGCCACCATCACCTTGCGTTCGGTGGCCGCTGGAACGTCGATCGTGTCGTACCCCACCCCGCTCCGGACGACGATGCGACAGCGCGGCATGCCCGCCAGCGCGCGGCGCCCCACCGGGGCGAAGGTGACCATGATGCCGTCTGCCTCCCAGCAGGCCTCGGCGACGTCCTCCTCCGTCTTGCACTGGGCGGTCCGGAACTCGGCGCCGATGACTGAAAGCTCTTCCAGCTCGCCGCTGAAATCGGAATGATGCGGATCGGTGGCGACGACCAGGAATCCCATTCTTCACCTCCGGGAATCACGGATGGTTCGGCGGGCCCTCCGTCATTGCTGGCAGGATCGCAGTGAAAAAGCGTCGGGACAACGGCCCAGCCTGGCGCGGCCTCTTGCGGGTGCGCACGTCCGTCGTCTTGTACCACAAAATCCTCGGTGAGGCGAGTCCCCCCGTTCTCATTCGCCCCTTCAACCTGATCATTCTCATCCCTCGCCCCCTCGCCCTCGAGCAAGTGGTGGCTCGCGGGATGAGCAGGCATGTCGCCCCCGGGGGGGCTAGAGTCTCGGGAGGGTTGCGCCGGGTTTTGCGAGATGGAACGATCCGAGGCGCAGCCGGATCTCGAAGGATGAGCGGGGCAGAGGTCAGGAGGCCCCGGGCAGCATCACGCGCTGGCGGGTCTGGCGTCGGTGACGGGAAAGTCCAGGGTGATCCTCCCCAGTTCAAGGATGGGGATCCGCCCCTTCATGCCGATGATCTCGATGCCGTAGAGGCGGCCATGCTCGTCCACGTCCACCAGCAGGCCCTCTTCCACTTTCCGGGTCCGGGCCGCCGTGCCGTCCTGGAACTTGATGTAGAGGGCATCGGCCTTGGCATCATAACTGATCTTCATGCGGAAGGCTCCTGCCAGTAGGCGGTGATAACCTGGGACTGGGTGCGCTGGCGCGAGAAGACGATCTCTAGCGTGCGCGCCTCCACCTTCTTCCGCGCATGCCAGCGCTTCTCGAAGCTGGGACCGAGGTGGTCCGGCGCATCCAGCGCCGCGCGGATATTGGCCTCGCTGATGCCCCGGTCGAGCATGCGGGCCAGGGCGTTATTCGTGAACTCGACCTTCATCTCGTCTCCCCTCCCATCGGGACCGCCAGGCGAAATCCCGGGGCATTCCGCGCGGGCGCTACCGGCGGGGAAAGTCTACCACGTCACGGCCGGTCCGGGAAAGGACCTGTATCGCGGCCGTGGCTTTGCCTGGCCTCCTTGGCGTGCTATAAAGGACCCGCTCGCTCCAGGCTGCGCAGGAAGCGGGCCCAGGCGTCGAAATACGGTCGGTCCCCCACGATATAGGTGTCGTTGTGGCGGGCCTCGCGAATCGTGAAGAACGTCTTGGGCTGGTTAGCCGCTTCGAAGAGGCGGCGCCCCTGCTCGTAGGGGACCACGTCATCCCGATCGCCGTGCAGCACGAGCAGGGGCACCCGGATCTCCTGCACCTTGCTCAGCGAATCGTACTTGGTCCGCAGCAGGCTTCCCACCGGGAGGAACGGCAGGGCCACGCGTGCCATATCCTTGATGGAGGTGAAGGGCGTCTCCAGAATCAGGCCGGCCGGCGGGTGGCGCCGGGCCATCTCGACCGCGATGGCCGCTCCCAGCGAGCGGCCGAAGTAGACGAGCGGCGTGCGGGCCAGATCCGGACGTCCCCGAAGGTAGGCCAGGGCCCCCTCGGCGTCGTCATAGGTCGCGTTCTCCGAGAGGTCGGACAGGCTGCCGGCGCTGTGCCCGTAACCCCGATAGTCGAAGATGAAGATGTTGGGAAGCAGCGGTCGGCCCAGAGCGCGGTGGAGATATTTGATGTTGTCCACCCGGTGGCCGATGTTGCCTGCGTTCCCGTGGAACCACACCAGCGTAAAGCGCGCCCCCGGCGCGGGGACCAGCCAGCCGTGCAGCCTGACGCCGTCTCTCGCCGGGAACCAGACGTCCTCGTAGGCGAGCCCCTCGCTCTGGGGGGTCATCTCGATGACCCGCTCGGGGACATAGATGACGTACTTCTCCAGGCCCAGCAGCATGCCGGTCCCCAGGATGCCCGCCAGGAGCAGCGGGACACGCCAGGCCAACGTCCGGAACGGGGGAGTCATGGATTCCCCCCAGAGCATGCCAGACGCACATGCGCGCGGCAAGGGATAATCGTCCAGGCTTGCTGCGGCGCCTGATCACCGATCATGGCAAAGGACCCGATCGAGATATCACCGCCGTGCCGCCGCGCCTTCGCCCAACTGGTCAGCGGCTCCGAGCCGGCGATAGACCTGGCCGAGGCCGCGCTCCTCATCGCTAAAGAGGAGTACCCTGAGCTGGAGGTCACGCGGTATCTCTCGCGGCTGGATGGCATGGCCGCCGAGCTCCGCGACCGGGTAGGCGGCGGGCCGGAGGCCCACCGGCTGATCGCGGCCCTGGGCGACTATCTGTTCAAGGAGCAAGGGTTCCGCGGCAACACGCACGACTACTATGATCCGCGGAACAGCTTCCTGAACGATGTGCTGGACCGGCGGATGGGGATCCCCATCACGCTGTCCACGGTCTATATGGAAGTGGGGCGGCGGCTCGGCCTGCGCCTGCGCGGCGTGGGCATGCCCGGGCACTTCCTGGTCAAGTACGTGGGGCCGGACGAGGAGATCGTGATCGATCCCTATGGCGGCGGGGCGATCGTGTCTCCTGCCGATTGCCAGCGCATCCTGGACCGGATCTCCAACGGGAAGCTGGCGTTTCAGCCGCACTTTCTCGCCACCCTGGGGACCCGCCAGATCCTGGCCCGGATGCTCACCAACCTCAAGGCGATCTACTTCAACAGCCAGGCGTACGCCAAGGCGCTGAGCGTGGTGGAGCGCCTCCTGATCCTGGATCCGCAGGCCGCCACCGAGATCCGGGACCGGGGGCTCCTGTCCTCCCAGCTCAAGCGCTATCCGGAGGCTATGGCCGACCTGGAGCGGTATCTCAAGCTCGCCCCTGCGGCCGAGGACGCCGAGGTGATCCGCGAGCACCTCCGCTCCATCCGCCAGCGTGTGGCGTCCATGAACTGAGGTCGGCGCGCGAAGGGGGGAGGCCCAGGATGAAGATCTACACGCGGACCGGGGATGGGGGGGAGACGGGACTGTTAGGTCTGGGGCGGGTCCGGAAGAACGCTGCGCGCGTCGAGGCCTACGGTGGGGTGGACGAGCTGAACGCCTGCCTCGGCTTCGCCTGCGCCCGCGTGACCGACCCGGGGTTGCTGGACCTTTTGGCGTCCATCCAGCGGGACCTGTTCGCCGGGGGGGCGCAGCTTGCGGATGTCCGGAAGGACGCGGGAAGGGACGCGGAGAAGATGGCGCTCCCCCCGGAGCGGGTGGCCGGCCTGGAGCGGGCGATCGATCGATTCGAAGAAGAGCTCCCGCCCGTGAAGCGCTTCATCCTCCCCGGCGGCTGCGAGGCGGGGGCGCGGCTGCACCTGGCCCGCACCGTGTGCCGCAGGGCCGAGCGGCGGATTGCGGCCCTGGCGGAGACGGAAGAGGTCCCCCCCGTCATCCTGGCCTACGTGAACCGCCTTTCAGATCTGCTCTTCGTCCTGGCCCGGCTGGTGAACCATCGCGCCGGCGTTGCGGAGACCGCCTGGTAAGGGGAGCGGCATGGATGCGCGCTGGCGGGACGAGGGACAGGTTCCGCTTCTCCTGCGGGTCGGGGTCGGCGCGGTGTGGCTCTATGAGGGGCTGGTCGGAAAGCTCCTGGCGCCGGCACCGGAGCTTCTGCATGTGGCCGCCCGCTGGCAGCCGTTCCCCGGATCGCCCGCGGCCTTTCTCGGGGTGGCGGGCGCGTGTGAGACACTGCTGGGCCTCCTCTTGATCCGGGGATGGATGGTCCGATCCGTGGCGGCCGTCCAGTGCGCGCTCCTCCTGCTCTTCACCATCGGCCTCGGGATCGTCATGCCGCCGGCCCTGGTGGATCCGATGGGCGGAGTCTCGAAGAATGTCGCCCTGTTCGCGGCCGGCCTGTGCCTCCTGCTCCTGGGGAGCGGCCGTGACGAGAGCAGCCGGCGACCCTGGGCGGCTCGCGCCGTCCCCCTGGTCCTTCGCCTGGGGCTCTCGTTCGTGTGGATCTACGAGGGCATCCTTCCCAAATGGCTTTTCCCCGGTTCGGCGGAGGTCGAGATCGTCGCCCGCACCTGGCTGGTGGCCTATCACATTCCGATATTCCTCAAACTGCTGGGCCTGGGGGAAGCCGCGCTGGGCTGCACGATCCTGGCCGGGTTGTGGGTCCGCGGGTTGGCCGTTCTCCAGGTGGGACTCCTCAGCGCGTTCACCGCGATCATCGGATGGACCTCGCCCCATTACCTGCTGGACCCGCTGGGCGGCCTGTCGAAGAACCTCGGCCTGCTGGGGGGCGTCCTCGCGCTGTACCGGACCGGGGGCGGGGCTCTCGCGCTGGATGCATGGCTCGCGCGGAGCGTGGCCTGGCGCAGGTGGCGGCTCCGGGCAGGCCTCCAGTGGAACCGGCTGGTCGAGATCGCGGCCGTCGAGGTCTACCAGGTGCAGGCCCAGGCCGCCGGGGATGGCAACACCCGCGCCCTCCTGGAGAAACTCGCGCTGGACGAGGTCTATCACGCGGAGGATCTGGCGCCCTTGATCCGGCGGCACGGGGGACGACCCGTTCCACTGGCCCCGCTATGCCGGGGGGTGGCCTGGGTTCTCGGATGCCTCACCGTCATCGTCGGGATGCGGGCGTCTCTCCGCTTCGATCTCTGGATGGAGGAGCGTGGCGGCTCCCTGTACGCCTGGTGCGCCGGGCTGCTCCCGCCCGAGGCCGGGATCACGGCCCGGACGCTCTTGGGCATGCAGAATCAGGAGGCGCAGCACATCCGCCTGCTTCACGATCACCTGCGGGCCATGCGCCCGCCGGCCCCGAGACGGCGGCGATGAGTCACAGGGCGCGCGAACGCCCGGAAATTTTCCGGGGCCTTTTGCATCACCGCGGGGAGACACACCATGAGTCTCTTGCAAGATCGGGTCGCACTGGTCACGGGCGGCAGTCGGGGGATCGGCAAGGCCATTGCCGCGGCCCTGGCCATCCAGGGGGCGAAAGTGGCCATCTGCTCCCGCCATGGCGAGGCGGCGCGCAAGGCCGCGGACGAGATCTCCCCGGGCGGGGGGCGGGTCCTGGCCATCCGCGCGGACGTCGCAGAGAAGGCGGAGGCCCGGACCCTGGTCCGGGACGTCGTGGCGCGCTGGGGGCAGATCCACATCCTGGTCAACAACGCCGGGATTAACGCCCGGATCCCCATTGATTCCGACGACGACGCCCGGTGGCTCCAGGTCCTCACCGTGAACGTGGTGGGGGCCTATTACGTCACGCGCGAGGTCCTGCGGTACATGCCCAACCACAACGGCGGGCGGATCATCAACATCTCTTCTGTCCTGGGACGATTCGGCGTGCCCGCCTACACCGCGTACTGCACCGCCAAGCACGGCATCATCGGGTTCACACGGGCGCTGGCCTTGGAGGTGGTGGGCCGGGGCATCACGGTGAACGCCATCTGTCCGGGCTGGGTCGAGACGGACATGGCGGTGCTCGGGATGCGCCAGACGGCCGAGGCCATCGGCATGAGTCAGGAGGAGTTTCGCGAGCAGGCCCTGGCCGCGGTCCCGATCCAGCGGATGCTGGAACCGAAGGAGATCGCCGACCTGGCGGTGTATCTCGCCTCGGACGCCTCGGCGGGGATGACCGGGCAAACGATCAACCTGTGCGGGGGCCAAGTCATGTCGTGACAGGCCGCCGTGGCTATGCGGTGGGCAGGTGATGTCCTGAGGACGGTGCAAGGTGCTGCAGTTCAAGGTTCAATGTTGAACGTTACACCTTGCACGTCGAACGGGGAAAGCGACGCATGGCAGTAGTAAGTCCGTTTGCAGAGCAGGAAAAGGCGGCGGGGGCCGTTTTCGCCGAGCGCTTTGGCGTCGAGTTGCCGGAGCATTTCGGTGACCCGGTTGCGGAGTACGAGGCCGCGCGAGCGGTTGCTGGCTTGGTGGACATGTCCTTCCGGGGCGTTATCGAGCTGACCGGCAGCGACCGGCTGCGCTGGCTGAACGGGCAGATCACCAACGAGGTGAAGGATCTGAAGCCGGGGGAGGGCAAACTCACCGCGGTCCTGAATGTGAAGGGTCACATCCTAGCGGACCTCGCGGCCTACGGCCTTCCGGCCTCGGTCTGGATCGACGTGAATCGCGATCGCGCGCAGGTCGTCCGCGACGCATTCGACCGCTATATCGTCGCTGACGACGTCCTGGCCGAGAATGCCAGTGACCGGTACGGCCACCTCATGGTCGTGGGCCCCGGGGCACAGCGTTTCATGGCCGAGGTTGCTGGAGGCGGCGTCAAGGATCTGCCAGCATGGCATCACGCCGAGGTATTGATCGGCGGTCTACGGGTCAGGATCATCGCCACCCGGTGGCTGGCAATGCGCGGCTATGACGTGATTGTCCCTGCGGACGCGGTAGGGAGTCTGTGGGGGGGCCTGGCGGATCTCGGGTCAGGCCGCGGGCTGCGTCCCGTGGGGATGGCGGCGCTGGACCTCTTGCGCGTCGAGGCGGGCTGGCCCTGGTACGGGGTGGACTTCGATGACAGCAATCTTCTGATGGAGGCCTTGACCCCGGGCCACATGAGCTTCACCAAGGGATGCTATCTCGGGCAGGAGGTCGTCATCCGCGTCGAGCACCAGGGCCACCTGAACAAGAAGCTGACGGGTCTCTTGGTGGCAGGCGCCATCGTCCCGTCCGCCAAGGCGGACATCCTGTCGGGGGAACGCAAGGTGGGGACGCTGACCGGCGCGGTCTTCTCGCCGGCCCTCCAGCGGGTCATCGCCCTCGGCTACGTCCGCCGCGAGGCCTGGGACCGCGGGACGAAACTCCGGATCATTTCGGGCGAGCAATCGCTGGATGCCGAGGTCACTGAAGTGCCGTTCGTCAGGACGGCCTAGTCTCCCTTCCGCGATCCCCCGTTCCCATTCCACTTCGTTCCCTTACGCGAACTCTCGTGGCCCTTTATCACTGGAAGCCGGATCCCCCATTCGCTTGCTCTCCGAACTTGACAGGGGGCTGAATCCGGTGGGTCCGTGGGCCCGGAGACGGGCTTGGCTTGACCCCGTGCGTCATCTCTGGTAACGTCCCTCCCGGTATCGTGGCCCGGAACCCCGGGAGGGGGTTCGGCGGGAGGACGGCTGCCCGCCTCCGGAGTCACCTATGACCGACCCGGCCCGACTGATCCCGAAGCTGCAAGAGGCCCTGGCCTTCGCCGGCCGGCAGGTCCGGAACACCATCGGGCGCTATCCCGACTTCACCCCCATGTACACCCGCGCCGGCCGGTGGAAGCACGAGGGGGAGGCCTGGACCCACTGGTGCGACGGGTTCCTCCCGGGCATCCTGTGGCTGCTGCATCTCCAGACGACGGACCCCTGGTTCCGGCAGCAGGCCGAGCGGTACTCCAAGCCCCTCCTGCCGCGGCAGCACGACCGGAACGTGCACGATCTCGGCTTCATCTTCATGTCCTCGTACCACCATTGGCATCGTCTCACCCGCGACCCCGCCCTCCGGGATGTCCTGATCCAGGCGGGGCGGACCATGGGGTTGCGATTCCAGCGGCCGGGCGGATACCTCTGCTCTTTCATCGGCCCCCAGTCGCTGTTCATCGACATCATGATGAACGTCGGGATTATTTTCTACGCGGCCCGCGAGGCCGGGGATCAGACGCTCCACCGGGTCGGCGTGGACCATTGTCTCACCACGCGACGGGTACTGGTCCGCGGGGATGGCTCCACGGCCCACGAGGGGATCTTCGACCTCGCCACCGGCGAGTTCCTCCACCAGAGCACGCACCAGGGGTACCGTGGGGATTCCTGCTGGTCCCGGGGCCTCACCTGGTCCCTGTACGGGTTCGGGATCGCATACCGCTACACCCGGGACCGACGGTTCCTGGAGACGGCGGAACTGAACGCCGATTTCTACATCGAACACACGCCGGAGGACGGGGTGCCGCCCTGGGACTTCGATGCGCCGGCGGATCAAGGCGGGCAGCCCGACAGCAGCGCGGCGGCCATTGCCGCCTCCGGCCTCCTGGATCTCGCCGAGTTCACCGCTTCCCGCGCCAAGTCGCGTCTCTACCGCGACGCCGCGTTCCAGATTCTGGATACGCTGACGGGGGAGGAATATCTGGGCCGGACGACGCCCGGTTGGGAGGGGATCCTCAAGCATGGGATCTACCACATCCACAAGGGCCTGGGGGTGGACGAATCCGTGATGTGGGGCGAGTACTTCTTCGTGGAAGCCTTGACCAAGGCGCTCCACGCGCTCACCTCATGAGGCTGGAAGCTCTCACATGTCCCCAGCCATCTCTCGCCGAGGCCGGGAGGATTAACGATGGCGGATGACCAAGGCAAGGGCCGGGGTGGTCTTCGGCGCCGCCTGATCCTGGCGTTCCTGCTGGTGGGGCTGCTCCCCGCGGCCGTGGCGGGCATCCTGGGCGTCCGCCAGAGCCTGCAGGCGGAGCAGGCGGCTCGCCTGGAGAGCGAAGAGCGTCTCATCGCCCTGTCCGCAGAGGCGGTGGCGTACACTTTGCGGGACGGCCTGCGCATCCTTCGGGCGGCCGCCGAAGAGGAGGCCGTACGCCGGGCGGCCTCGGCCGGCAACCGGCAGCAACTGAAGACACAGGTCCAGGCCATTCAGCAGCGATACTCCCACTTCACCAGCGTCTTCATCGTTGGTGCGAATGGGATCCTGCTCGCCAACAGCCTGGACCCGACTGTCGTGGGCGAGAGTTTCCGACACCGGGACTACTATCAGGGCGTCGTCAAGTCCCGCGCCCCCTATATCTCTCCGATCCCTTACGTCGGGGCAGCCACCCGGGTTCCAACCATAGCGATCGCAGCGCCGATCTTGGATTCCCGCGGCGATCTGCTGGGCATCCTGGCCGGCTCGTTCACGCTGGAGCGCCTGAGTGGGTTGCTGGCCCCTGCCAGGGTCGCAACGGCAGACAAGACGGGACGGCATGCGGATCAGGGCGAGGTGTACCTGGTATCTCCCTCGGGCGTGATCCTCGCCCACACCGAGGCGGAGAAGCGAACGACAAAGGTCGCTGCCGCCGATCTCGGTGCGCGCGAGGCGCTGGCCGGACGGCGGGGCTCGGTCACATGGACCGATGGGGCGGAGCGGGTTCAGATCGGCATCTTCGCCCCGGTGCCCGACATTGGGTGGGGTCTCGTGTACACGCGCCCCTCGCCCTCATGGCTCTTCGCCGCGCGCTATCTGTTTCCAGGCTTCCTGTCGGCCCTCCTCGTCATTCTGGTCGCGGCGGCGGTGGCGGGAACCCTGGCAGCACGGCACCTCTCGCGTCCGATCACGGACCTCCAACGGGCTGTGTCCCGCCTGCGCGCGGGCGAGTTTGCCACGCGCCTGTCCGAGGATCGCCACGACGAGCTGGGGGATCTGGCCGCGGCGTTCAACCGGATGACGACCGCGCTGCAGGACCTGTACGCCACCCTGGAAGCCAAGGTGGCGGAGCGGACCGCCACCCTCAAAGCGACCAACCTGGAGCTGGCGCGGGCCTCCCAGGTGAAGTCGGAATTCCTGGCTCGCATGTCACACGATCTTCGGACACCCCTCAACGCGGTCATCGGATTCGCCGATCTGCTCCTCACCCAACAGGTCGGCCCGCTGACCGACAAGCAGCAGCGCTACCTTGGGCACGTGACGAACGCGGCCCGGCATCTCGTGGAGCTGATCAACGACATTATGGACCTGACCCGGGTGGAGGCCGGGAGGCTGGAGATCCATCCGGAGCCGTGCGACGTCCCGCTCATCCTGGATGAGATGCTGGCGCTGTTCCGGACCCAGGCCCAGGTCAAGCGCATGACCCTGGCGGTCGAGATCGGAACCCCGCTGGGCGAGTTGATGGCGGATCGGATCCGCCTGCAGCAGATCGTCCACAACCTGCTGTCCAACGCCCTGAAGTTCACCGCGGAGGGGGGGCTCGTCACCGTCACGGCGCGCCAGACGGGCATGGAGCTGGAGATCATTGTGCGCGATACGGGCATCGGGATCCCGCCCGAGGATCATCAGCGGATCTTCGAGGCGTACGAGCAGGCGGGAGCCGCCGAGGGCCGGCAGAAGGGAACGGGCCTGGGCCTGGCGATCACCAAACGACTCGTGGAGCTGCACGGCGGCAGCATCCGGGTGGAGAGCGCGCCCGGCCAGGGCAGCGCCTTCATCGTGCGCCTCCCCGGCGCATCCCCGACCGACGCGCGACCCGAGGAGACCGATGTGTCGCGTCCCTTGGTCCTGGTGATCGAGGACGATCTCCGCGCCGCGGAGCTGATTCGAGAGCACCTCACCGGAGGCGGCTACCGCGTCGTCCTGGTCGCCAGCGGGCACGCCGGGCTGGGCGCCGCCCGGCGGCTGCTGCCCCACGCCATCATGCTGGACCTCAGCCTGCCGGACATGGACGGCTGGCAGGTCCTGCATCACCTGAAAATGGATTCTGCCACGCAGGCCATCCCTGTCCTCATCGTGAGCGCCCGGGAGAGGGGGCAGCTCGGCCTCAGCCTGGGCGCGGTGGACTGGCTGGTGAAGCCGGTGGATGCCCAGCGCCTGCTTGGCGCCCTGCAACGCTGTCGCGAGCTGGGCGCCCCCAAGCGGTCTTTGCGCATCCTGGTGGTGGATGACGAGCCGGTCGTCCTGGAGGCGCTGGAGGCGCTGCTTCGGCAGGAGGGCCACCAGGTCCTGACGGCCTCGGACGGCGAGGCGGCGCTGCGGCAGGCGGAGGCGGAGCGGCCGGACATCATCCTCCTGGATCTTCACCTGCCGGGCCTGAGCGGCTTTGAGGTCGTGAACCGCCTCCGTCAGGTTCCCGAGCTGGCGGCGGTACCCGTCATCGCCTTCTCCGGGAAGTTCGTGTCGCCCGAGGAGCGCGGCCTCCTCACCCAGCAGGCGGTGCAGTTCGTCGGGAAATACGGGCCGGTGGCCCTCAACCGGTTGCTGGACGATCTGCGGCAGATCAGTTCCCTCGCCAACTGAGACATGCTGGGAAGCCGGGAGGCGCGGATGCTGGGATGCTCCAAGCTTCCGGGCGTCTAACCTCCTCGCTCCATCGCCTCCTCGCCTCCAGGCGTTTCCGGCGGGGGGGCCTCGCCCAGGGCTTCGCGAATCCGGACGAGGGCCCGGGCCAAGCGCTCCTCCGCGCGGAGCGCATCGGGCGCCCAGGTGCTGGCGAAGACCTGCATGCGGACGTCCGGCCCGAAGTGGGTGGGGTGGCTCTTCAGGAAGACCTCGGGCACGTCGCGGGCGATGCGGCGCAGGACGGCGGCCACCTCGGATTCATCGCGCGCCTGCGTCGTGATCCGGCGTTCCGCGTACATCACGCCGGTGGTGCGCACGGAGAGCCCGGGGAGGACGGATTCTTCGAGGATCGCCGCCATCTCCGCCGGGACGCCGGGCAGGGCCACGTAAGTCGTCCGGCCCTCCTCCAGCCACACGCCGGGGGCGGCGCCGACCGGGTTGGGGAGCGGCCTGGCGCCCTCTGGGATGCGGGCCATCTTCTCGCGGGCGGGGGTCATGCCGGGATCCTCCACGGCGCCGGCCCGCTGCAGATCGGCGTAGCGCGCGGCGACGAGCCGGCGCGCCTCCTCGTCCAGGGCGAGCGGGCGGCCGGCGGCCTCGGCCAGGGCCTGGAGGGTCAGGTCGTCGTCGGTGGGTCCCAGGCCGCCGGTGGTGATGATGAGGGCCGCGCCGTCCTCCAGCGCGCGACGGATCTCGCGGGCGATGGCGGCGAGATCGTCATCGCAGGCGGTGATTCGCACGACCTCGTAGCCCAGCCCGGTGAGGCGCCGGGCCAGCGTCCACGCGTTGGAATCCTGGATCCGCCCTCGCAAGATCTCGCGACCCGCCGCCAGGATCATTGCCTTGATCATCGGCGCACCTCCCGTCTCCGCCCCCCAGGATACCACGTCCCGGACATGGGGACGGAAGGATTTGGGCCAGAAATTGTGGAAGAGTGAATTGGTAGAGCAGCGCGTTAGTGATTGGCCGTTGGGAATCGGTCATTTCCGCGTGAGGGTCTGATGCCCAGCCGCTGGGAGCGAGTCATGGAACAGATCCGGCGGGATCGCCGCTCGGGCGCCAGCGCGCTGCTCGCCGAGGGGATCGAGGCGGCCCGGCTTTTTCTGGCGGAGGCCCGGCGCCTCCCGCCTTCCCGCCTGACTGCAGCCCTGGAGAAGTTCACGCTGCGCCTCACCGCGAGCCAGCCTTCCATGGCGGTGTTCCTCACGCTGGCCAACGCCTTCTGGATCGGACGTGGAGAGGAGAAGGGAGGGGGCCCGAGTTGGGATGGCCTGCATGACGCCCTGGTCCGTTACGCCGACGGGACCGATCAAGGCCTCCGGGCCACTGTCCGGCGGGCGGCCAACCTGGTGCGACCGGGATCTCTCGTCCTCACCTACTCGAACAGCACCGCGGTCAGGCTGGCGTTGTGGCAGGCCATGGCGGGAGGGCGGCGCTTCGAGGTCGTCTGTTCCGAGTCGCGCCCCATGGGCGAGGGGGTCGTCCTGGCGCGGCGCCTGGCCGCGCTCGGCATTCCCGTCCACCTGGTCGTGGACGCCGTCCTGGTGGAGTGGGTCGAGGCGGCCGACCTGATCCTGCTGGGTGCGGATGCAATCACACCCGACATCGTGGTGAACAAGGTTGGGACCGAACCGCTCCTGCACCCGGCCCGGCGCGTCGGCGTCCCCGCCTACGTGCTGGCCGATTCCAGCAAGTGGTTGCCGGCTGCCCTGGCCCGTCATTGGCGAGTGCGCGACGAGCCCGCCGACGAGATCGTCCATCCCCGCCTCCCGAACGTGCACGTGCACAACTGGTATTTCGGGACGTCGGGGCTCGGCCTGGTGAGCGGCGTGGTGTGGGAGGGCGGCGTGGCTCGCCCTGGCGAGATCCGCCGGCGGATCTCCCGCCTGCCGGTGTCGCGGCCGCTGGTGAATCTTCTGGAGAAGGGGCGCTCGGGGATGTCCTTCTCCCGCGCGCGGGGTCCGATCCGCGGTCGGGGCCCCGGTCGGTGCTGCTGAGCGGCACTGGGGGGAGTTCTCGGGCTCAGGACTTCGGGTCCATTCCCGGGCGCGCCGCCAGGGCGGTGCGCAGCTCAGCGAGGAGAGAGTCGCGGGCCTCGAGGAAGGCCGGACGGGCGGAGGGGGAGATGGGCTTGCCCGGCAGGAAGGTCTCTTTGAGCGGATTGACGAAGCGCCCGTCCTTGATGACGCGATAGTCCAGGTGGGGACCGGTGGAGAGGCCGGTCGTCCCGACGTAGCCGATCACCTGGCGCTGCTTGATCGCGGTGCCCCTGTGGATGCCCTTGCCGAATCGGGAAAGGTGGTTGTACATCGTCTTGAAGTTTGCCCGGTGGCGCACGGTCACGGTGTATCCATTCCCGCCGGCCCACCCCGCGAACTCCACCCTGCCGTCCGCCACGGCCCAGATGGGGGTTCCCGCGGGTGCGGCATAATCCACGGCCAGGTGGGGCCGCACGCCCCCCAGGATCGGGTGGCGACGCGCGCGGGTGAAGGTCGAGCTGATCCGGGTGAACTCCAGGGGCGACTTCAGGAGGGCGCGCCGCAGCGATTCCCCTGCCGGGGTGTAGTATCCCCCACCCTCCCTGTCCTTGAAGTAGATCCCCGCGTGAACCTTCCGCTCACTTTCGTACTCGGCCACGAGGATCCGGTCGTACTTCACGAACTGGTCGCCCGCGTAGACCTTTTCCACCAGCATGCGGAAGCGATCACCCGGTTGCGAGTCGGAGGTGAAGTCGAAGTCCCAGGCGAAGATCCCGGCGAAGTCCAGGACGAGCTGCGCTTGCTCGCCCAGGGCCTCCATGCTCTCGAAGAGACTTCCCGCGACCATGTCGGTGACCAGAACGACCTTTCGCTCCACGGGCACGTCGCGCCGCGCCGCGGTCCAGGTCTTCCCGTCGCGCCACGCCTCGACGATGTCTACGGGGCTCTGCCGGTATACGATCTGCGTCAGGGCGCCCGCCGTGTCCTGGTGGAATTCCAGTGTGCCGCTAGGCTGGAGTCGCCGAAAGTCCACGTGGGGACGGAAGGCTTGCACGATGCCCAGGGCGAGGTCCCGCTGGATTCCCTGGCCGAGCAAGGCATCCAGGAACGTGCGTCCCTTGCCCAGGAGGCTGGAGATTGGCGGGGGAGGAGCGGTGACGGAAGGGGCCCGGGGAAACCAGCCCCGCTGCTTGATCAGAGCGAAGCTCAGAAGAATCATCGCCAGAGCCATGACCCCCACCGTCGGGCGGGCGCGCATCCAACCCATTCGTGGGCCCTGTTCGGCTCTGGCGTCGGGGGCCTGCTGCGGGACCATCCGACCTCACCAGTGAAGACGGATCAGAGACCGCAACCCGTGGCAACAATTCCCTTGACAGGCGGAGTGGATCAGGAATATAGGCGGCCGGGTAAAGAGCGAATCACCAAATGGAGGCAGGAGATTGGGGGCCGGTCCAATGGATTCCTGGCACGCGGGAGGGGATGGTCTTCGGCGGGACGGCTGATCAGGCCCTGCCGGACGGGAAAGGAGGTTGGAATGATGGGCGCCCTGGAACTCTTCGACGTCGCTGGCAAGGTCACTGTCGTGACGGGCGGGTCTGGAGGGATCGGTTTCGCCATCAGCGGGGGCCTCGCCTCGGCGGGGGCGACGGTGGTAATCGCCGACATCCTGGGCGACCAGGCCCGGCAGGCCGCAGAAACGGTCCGGGCAAGGGGAGGAAAGGCTTCGGCCGTCCCCGTGGACGTGACAAAGCGGGAGTCGGTCCAGCAGATGGTCTCGGCCGCCCTCGCGGAGTTCGGGAAGATCGACGTCCTGGTCAACTGCGCGGGAATCCTGCACAGGCGTCCCATCGAGGAGGTTCCCGACGAGGAATGGGACGCCATGATGAACGTCAACTTGCGCGGCATCTTCCTGTGCTGCCAGCTCGTCGGGCGCGAGATGATCGGGCGGCGACAGGGGAAGATCGTCAACATCTCCTCCAACATCGTGCAGCCCCTCCAGCCCTACCGGGGCGTATACGCCGTCACCAAGGCGGGGGTGTCCCAGCTCACGCGGGTGTTCGCTCTCGAGTGGGCGCGCTACCACGTCAACGTGAACGCCATCGCCCCCGCCCCCACGCTGACGGACCTCAACCGGAAATACTTTGAGGAACATCCGGAGGATCTCAGGCTCCGCATAGAGTCCATCCCCCTGGGGCGGATGGGCGACCCCCAGGACTACGTGGGGCCGGCGGTGTTCCTCGCTTCCCGGGCGTCGGATTTCATCACGGGCCAGACCTACTTCGTGGACGGAGGATCCAACCTGATCTGAGGTGGGTCGGGCCGGCCTCTCCGGCGGGGCGGAGCCCGATCCAGAAAGGAGCAAGAGCCGTGATGGGGCAGCTGTGTCGGCGGCTCTTGATCCTGGGGGCGACGCTGGGGTGGGTTCTCGGCCTGGCGGTGGTCTACAACCTGGTCATCGGGCTCCTCACGCCGCCGGTGGGCCTGGTCCTCTTCGTCACGAGCAAGATCGCGGAGATCTCTTCTTCGTTCCCCTGCTCGCCGCGCTGTTCATGATCAGCTACATGCCGTTCCTGGTGACCTTCCTGCCGAACCTCCGTTCCAGCCTTCTCGTCTTCCAGCGGTTCGCGTTAGTCCCTAACGCGGACGACGATCTCCACCTCGACCGGGATGTCCAAAGGCAACTGGTTGGTGCCGATAGCCGACCGCGCGTGCTGGCCCCGGTCGCCATACAGCTTGATGAGCAATTCCGAGGCCCCGTTCATGACCCAGGGCTGCCGCGTGAAGCCGTCCACCGAGGCCACGAAGCCCAGGAGCTTCACCACCTGCTCGACCTTGTCCAGGTCGCCGATCACGCTCTTCACGCAGGCCAGGCAATTGACGACGCAGAGTTGGGCGGCCTTGTACCCCTGCTCCTCAGTCAGCTCGCGGCCGAGCTTGCCGGTGAACATCGGCTTGCCATCCACCGTGGGACCCTGGCCCGCCGTGAAGACGAGATTGCCACTCCGCACCGCGGGCACGTAGGCCGCCAGCGGCTTGGGCGTGGGGAGGGTGAATCCCATTTTCTCGAGTTCCTGTTCGATCCGCATCGGCCCTCCTTATATAGACGAACCTTTCACCGGCAAGTGGTCATGACGGTCTACGGTCACCACGACACATGAAAACGCTGCACGTGCTCGCCAGGTGGACGTTCCGCCGGCCTCGCCTCCGAGACCGCCCCTCCGCGCGCCGGGCCTCGTCGATGCCGGGCCAGCCTTGCTCCGGCGGCACGGCCCACAGAACGGGCGTGCCGCGCCGGGGACAGGCTGTTCGGTATCGCTCTGGGATGCTATGCTCCCCGGCGACCGAACCCGGCTGCCCCCGCGGGCCCGGCGGCTCGGGGCGCCCCCGGAGGCTCCGCGGTCTAGAGCCTGAGACCCCGGACGGCTTTCGCGCGCATTTTCTTCGCAGACGCCAAGACCGAAGGGGATTACGAGCAGCGGCACTTTATCATAAAGGCGTCGGCGAATCCAAGCGGGGGGTTCTCTGTGTTTTACGGCAGGGCGATCGCGTGGAGCAGCATGAAGGGCGTGGGGCTGATGGGGCTGCCGGGCTGCACCGTGATGAAGTCCTCGTTGTCCCAGGGTCCGCCGACGAGCCGACGAACGTAGCCGAGAGACCCGGGGATCTCCGCGTAGGACAGGCCGAAGGTCTGGGCCATCTCGGCCGCGTGGGCCCGGGCTGCCTGCATGTTTCCGGCGCCATGGTTGATCACCGCCACGCGCTTGTAGTTCTTCAGCAGCTCCTGGGCGATGTAGCGGGCGTCCTCCTCCCCGTACTTGGGCAGGTATTCGTTCTTGTACGTGCTGAGCGATGTGGTCCCATACAGGGCCCAGCCCGGCGTGATGTAGTAGGTGCCCGGGCAGGCCGCGACCTCTTCCTCGTATCGCTCGCGGGACCCGAGGAGGAGGGCGATGCAGTCGTGGACCCGGGGCATGATGAGCGAGGCCGTCCGCGACGCGATCCCCACGACCCCGTTGCTGCACAGCCCGTAGCCGAGCAGGATGGTCTCGACCTCGGGGCCTACGCGGTCCAGGACCTCCTGGATGGCGGCCGGCATCTTGCCCGGGGTCCGGTGCAGCCCCTGGGGCAGGTAGGTGCGGACGAGATCGGGCGGCGAGACCGCCTCGAACTCATCCCTGAACACTTCACACGCAATCAGGTAGCGCTTCGCCGTCTTTCTCGGCGCTCGGCGCTCGGCGCTCGGCTCTCCGATGGCTAGTACCTCCCGAACTCCCGCGCCGCCTCGAACATGGCCAGGATGTTATCCACTGGGACTTCGGCCTGGATGTTGTGGACCGCACCAAGGACGTAGCCCCCACCGGGTCCCAGATCGGCAATCCGCCTTCGGACCTCTTCCCTGACCTCTTGCGGCGTTCCCAAGGGCAGGACACGTTGGGTATCCACGCCACCCCAGAAGGTGATGTCGCGGCCGAACTCCCGCTTGAGCTTTGCGCTCTCCATGTTCTTGGCCGAAACCTGAATGGGGTGGAGGGCATCCAAGCCCACCTCGATGAAGTCCGGGATGAAGGCCGCGACCGAGCCGCAACTGTGGAGGAGCACAGGCTTCCCGAAGCGCTTGATCGTCTGGACCATCCGGGCGTGGTAGGGCTTGATGAGCCGGCGATAGAGTGAGGGGTTCATCACGGGTCCCCGCTGGGTCCCGAGATCGTCGCCGAACATGGCGAGATCCACCAGGTCCCCCACCTCCTGAAGGGCCCGCTCGGTCATGCAAACCCAGAAATCCGCGTAGCGCTCCATGAAGGCCCGCACGAAATCCGGCGCGACGATGAGATCCTCAAGGGAGGCGGCATACCCACGCATGAACTGGATCTGGTGGACGAGGCCCGCCCCCAGGACGAGAATAATGGCGGCATCGGTTCGGGCCCGATGCGTTTGGGCCTGGCTGCGCAGCGTGCGGAAGCGCCCCGGATCCAGCGGATCGGGCCACGTGAACTTCTGTATCAGATCTGGATCCGGCTCGAGGCCATAAAAGGGTCCGTCATAATTGATGAAGTGCTGGCCATCGCCCAGGTGCTTCCAGATGATGCCCCACTCGTCGGTGAGGGAGCCGTCCGGCAGCTCCCGCTCGGGATTCACGTCGGGGTTGTCCAAGATCACGGCGCGGCAATCCACATCCAGATACCTCTGCAGGCGTTCGTCCGGGAGCACGCTGTTGGATCGGCGGGAGAGATAGGCGACGGGAGGGGCCTCACCAAAGCCAAGACGGGCCATCAGGCGACGATACGCGTGGATGTTGATGGTGCTGGCCAACGACCCACCCAGGTCCAGCGGAACCCGATCCGGCTGCTCCCGCTTGAGGGCGGTCAGCACGCGCTCCCGATGCGTCACTGCTGAACCTCCTGGGCTGTCTCCACAAAGGCGTTCGGCTGTCCGGGCGTTCGAGAGTTCGGCGGTTGATCCGGATCCGGCGAATACCCGAAACCGCCAGAGGCGGCAGTCGTCGGACCGCCGAATGCCGTGGGCCTCTCTGGGTTCTCTGGATCCCCGGGGATTCCGTGTCTCAGGCGAGTCGCAGGAGGGCCTTGGCCTTCTCGACGGCCGTGACCGCGCTCTCGCCGTAGCCGTCGGCGCCGATCTCGCTGGCGAACGTCTGGGTGACAGGCGCTCCGCCGACCATGACCTTCACCTTGTCCCGGAGCTGGGCCCGGACCAGCGCCTGGATGACGTCGCGCATGTTCAGCATGGTCGTGGTGAGCAGGGTGGAGATCCCGACGATCTGGGCGCCGCTGTCCTTGACCGCCTGCACGAACTTCTCCGGGGCCACGTCAGTCCCCAGGTCCACCACCTCGAAGCCGGCCCCTTCCCACATCATGCAGACCAGGTTCTTGCCGATGTCGTGCAGATCTCCTTTGACGGTACCAGCCACCGCCACGCCCACCGGCTTGACCCCGGTCTGGATAAGCAGCGGTTTGAGCATAGCCAACGACTTCTTCATGGCCCGCGCCGCCACCAGGACCTCCGGGACGTAAACCTCGTTACACCGGAACTTCTCGCCCACGACTTCCATGCCCGGCACGAGGGCCTCGTTCAGGATCTTCTGTGGCGGATACCCTGCCTTGATCGCCACCTCGGTCAGGACGGTACAGCCCTTCAGATCGCCGTTGATCACCGCTTCTTTCAGTGCGTTCAGGTCCATGGCAGCCCCCTTCACGGAATCCGTGGCAGAATCGCCCCTTTGGATTGACGCATCAATATGCCCCATGGGTCGGGGATAGACCAGTCCGAATCATCAAATGACTGCCCGGCCGGACGTGTTGGGGGAAGAAGGGTTGGAGTGGGAATACCGAGGAGCAGGTGACGGCTCAGACCGGCCGAAATTATGCAAGATTGCATTATGCAAAGTTGCATACCGCGGTGCCGTGCGAACGGAGCGAGATGGCTGGTGAGGTCGAATTCATGCCGGACATCGGGGGAGAACCCTCTGCCAAAGCGCGCAGCGCCGTGCGCACGCGCGATACGGGGAGTTCCGCCAGGCCTCGCGGGTCGCGCAGCAGGATGCACCGGTCGCCGCGGGGCCGCCACACGGCCTCCGCCGAATCCCCCCACAGGATCACGCCCGGCAGCCCCAGGGCGGCGGCCAGGTGAGAGATGCCGGAGTCGTGACCGGCGAAGGCCGCGCACCCGCTGAGATGCCGCGCCAGATCAGTCAAGGGCAAGCTCTGGGCGACCCGAAGGCGCGAGGACCGGCGACCGGCCGCCAGGCGGTCTAGCCTCCCGCCCTCGGCTTGGCCCCCGACCAGAAGCACGTCGAGCGCGGTCGCGTCCAAAAGGTGGCGGATCAACCTGTCCCACCTCTCTTCCGGCCAGTTCTTCCGCTCGCTCCCGCTGCCGGGATGGAGGGCCACGCACGGGGCGGGCCTCGGGTTCGGCGTCCCGACTGGGGGGCATGACGCGCCGATGTGGAATCGCGGCACCGGGTCGGCCCCGACGATCCCTAGTTGCTCCAGCGGCTTCAGGTATACCTCCGTGGCGTGTGTTGGTACGGATTCATCCGGGCGATGGGGCCCGGCGATGAAGCGTGCGCGGGAGCATCGGCCCAGGTTCTCGCGAAAGGCCGCCTCGGGGTCGTACAGATAGGAGACCACCAGGTCGAAACGGGCGAAGAAGATCGCGAACTCCGAGTCGAGATCCCCGTCCCGGACGAAGAAACCCGCCAGCCTCCGGTCCTCGACGGAGCGCACTTCGTCCGCCAGCCCGCCCGCCTGAGCCAAGGCGGCGATGGGCAGGCGTCCCAGAACGGTGAGGCGCCCCCCCGGCGAGAACCGCCGCAGGGCGGCTAGGACCGGCAGGGTGAGGATGAAATCACCGATGGCCCCGCCCCGGATGATCAGGATGTGACTGGGCGACGCGACCGGCGATATCGGCATGCAGGCCGGGTCGGGGGAAGGATCGGCCAACCGTGCCGGAACCATCATGCTTTTGCGGCTGCGCCGGAGGGAAACCCGATGCCGGTGCCGCCGAGGCCGCAGTAGCCCCAGGGGTTCTTCGCCAGGTACTGCTGGTGATACTCCTCGGCGTAGTAGAGCTCCGGCGCCTCGCGGATCTCGGTGGTGATGGGGCCATGGCCGGCCCGGCTGAGCGCCTGCTGGTAGAGGTCGCGCGAGGCCTCGGCTGCCCCGCGCTGTGTCTCCCCGTGCCAGTAGATGGCCGACCGGTACTGGGTGCCAGCGTCGTTGCCCTGCCGCATGTCCTGCGTCGGGTCGTGGCTTTCCCAGAAGGCGCGGAGAAGCGCCTCATAGGAGATCGCGCCCGGGTCGAAGATTACGCGCACGACCTCGGCGTGGCCGGTCATGCCGCTGCAGACCTCTTCATAGGTGGGGTTCGGCGTGAACCCTCCCGCGTATCCGACCGACGTCGAGTATACGCCTCGCCGCTGCCAGAAGATCCGCTCGGCCCCCCAGAAACAGCCCATCCCGAACAGGGCCAGCTCGGTGCCGGCCGGGAACGGCGGCTCCAGCCGGTTCCCGTTCACGAAGTGCGTGGCGGGGACGACCATGCGCTCCCGGCGGCCCAGGAGCGCCTGGTCCTTGGACGGCATCTTTGCCTTGCCGGTGAAAACCCACATGGTGCAGCGCCTCCTCGCTGGAGCGAGCAGGATGCTCGCGGCCGGATACGGTCAGCCTCAGACGTGCAGCGCCTCGTGCACCTTGCCGACCATCTGGGCGCCGGGGTTGACGAGGGTCTTGTCGCCCTCGTCCTTCCACTTGGAGGGACAGACCTCGTTGGTCTTGCGGGCCATGTAGATGTTGGCCTTGAACTTTCGCAGCAGCTCGTCGATGTTGCGGCCGAGGTTGTAGAAATTGACTTCGGAATTCAGGAGCACGCCCTCGGGGTTGATGATGAACGTGCCGCGGAGCGCGAGGCCGGTGTTCTCGTCGTAGACACCGAACATGCGCGAGATCTTCCCGGTGGGGTCGGCGGCCATGGGGTACTTCACATTGGCCAGCTCTTTTTCGGCCCTTTGCCAGGCCAGGTGCACGAATTGCGTATCAGTGCTCACCGTGATGACGTCGCAGCCCATCCGCACGAACCGCTCGTGCTGCTCTGCCAGAGCAGCGAACTCGGTCGCTCAGACGAAGGTGAAGTCGGCGGGATAGAAGAAGAGGATCGTCCATCGCTTCCGGCTGAGCTGTTCCTGCAAGCTGAATTTCCCGAAATCCCCTTTGGTGGGTTCGTACGTGGTCAGTTCGACATCGGGCACTTTCTGGCCCAGCATCAGCCCATGCATCGCCTCTGACATGATGGCTGCCCTCCTTATGTGAGCGGGTTACGTATCCACGGGTCTCCCGGGATGTGGTCCCCCCCCTATGAATTCAGAGCCGATAAGGCCCCGGAAGGTCCTCTTAACTATACCGGAAGCCCGGCACAAGCGCCAGGACAAGCGTGCGCAGCCGGGGCCGGGTTGGAAGGTTTGCTTGGCGGTCTCAAGGCAGGGCGTCGGCCAGGATCTCGACCAAGTGGCGCGCCCGCCGCCCGGTGCCGTGAGGGATCTGCTGGCGGCACGAGACCCCGGTGGCAACGATCTCCCACTCCGGCCCCTTGGCCTTGACGGCGGGAAACAGCCGGCGGTCGCCGATGGCGAGGGATAAGTCGTAGTGCTCTTTCTCGTAGCCGAAGGATCCGGCCATGCCACAGCAGCCGGAGTCCACCTCCTCGACCTTCGCCCCCGGCAGGAGGCGAAGCACTTCGAGGCTGGGGCCGGAACCGATCAGGGCCTTGTGGTGGCAGTGGCCGTGGAGGAGGAAGGACCTGGCGCCGTTTCCGAATGGCAGGTTGAGCGCGCCCTGCTGGTGCAGGTGGAGCAGGAACTCCTCGATCATGAATGTGCCCTGGGCCAGCGCCGCGGCGCGGGGATCGTCCAGCAGGTCGGGATACTCGTCGCGGAAGATCAGGATGCAACTGGGCTCGCAGCCCACGATGGGGATCCCCTTGGCCGTGTACCCCGAGAGCCGGTCCACGTTGTAGGCGGCGCTCTCTTTGGCCTCTCGCAGGAGCCCCTTGGAGATCATGGGCCGGCCGCAGCATTTCTTCTCGGCCAGGATCACTTCGAAGCCGGCCGCTTCCAGCACCTTGACCGCCGCCTTGCCGATGTCGGGGTAATTGTAGGTCATGTAGCAGTCATTGAAGAGGACGACGGCCCCCTGGCGCGACGCGGATCGCCCGCCGTTTCGCGCCATGAACCAGCGGTCGAAGGTCTGGGAGGCGAAAGGCGGGAGCCGGCGGTTCCCATGAATCCCCAGGGCGCGATCGAAGAACCAGCGGGCCGGGGGGCTTTGCGCCACCCAGTTGGACAGCGGCGCGAAGGCGCAGCCCAGCCGGTTCAGCCTCTCGATGCGCGCGAAGAGCCGAGCCCGGAGCGGCGTGCCGTGCCGGGCATAGTAGAGGGCCAGGAACTCGGACTTGAGCTTGGCCATGTCCACGTTGGACGGGCACTCGGCCTTGCAGCCCTTGCACTCCAGGCACAGGTCCAACACGTCGTACATCTGCGGGCTCACCAGGGCGTCCTCCGGCAGATGGCCGTTGATGGCCGCCCGGAGGGCGTTGGCCCGGCCCCGGGTGGAGTGGCCTTCCTCGCGGGTGGCCATGTAGGAGGGGCACATAGTCCCCTCCAGCTTCTTCCGGCACACGGCGGCGCCGTTGCACATCTCGATGGCCCGGTCGAAGCCGCCCTCCCGGGCGTATCGGAAGAACGTCTTGACCTGCCGGGCCCGGTACTTCCCCCCGAAGCGCAGGTTCTCGGTCATGGGGGGCGCGTCCACGATCTTTCCGGGGTTCATGATGCCCTTGGGATCGGCGGTCGCCTTCAATTCCTTGAAGGCCCGGTACAGGGTCGGGCCGAAGAACTTCTCGTTGAAGCACGAGCGGGCCAGTCCATCGCCGTGCTCCGCGCTGTTGGAGCCGCCGTACTCCATCACCAGGTCGCAGACCTGGGTGGCGATGGAGCGCAACCGCTCCACGTCCGGCTCTTGCTTGAGGTCGATGAGGGGACGGATGTGCAGGCAGCCGACAGAGGCGTGGGCGTAGTAGGCGGCCTCGGTGCCGTGCGAGCGGATCATGTCGTCCAGGCGGCGGATGTAGTCGGCCAGCCGCTCCGGAGGGACGGCGGTATCCTCGATCCCGGCGATGGGCTTTTTGTCCCCCGGCATTCCCAAGAGGAGGCCCAGTCCCGCCTTGCGGACCTTCCAGATCTTCTGCTGCTCTTCGGGGGTCATGGCCCGCGTGAACGCGATGCCGATGTGAAGCCGCGTGAGGTGCGCCTCCAGCCGATCCAGCTTGGCGGTGAGTTCCTCCCGCGAGGTCCCATAGTATTCGACGAGCAGGAGCGCCCCCGGATCCCCCTGGACGAAGGTCATCTGCCGGGCATATTCCAGGGACGCCCGGGTGAGGTTCATGATGTACCTGTCCACCAGCTCGACCGCAGAGGCGCCGGTGGAGACGATCTCCATGGTGGATTCCAGGGCCTCGAACATGTCCCGGAAATGGACCACCATCAGGGCGGTTTCAGCCGGCTTGGGCCGGGGCTCGAGATTGATCTTGGCCTCCAGCGTCGTGGCCAGCGTGCCCTCGGAGCCCACTAGAATCCGCGACAGGTTGAAGGGCTTGCCGTTCACGAACTCGTCCAGGCTGTAGCCGCCCACCCGGCGCATGATCTTGGGATAGCGCCTGAGGATCTCGTTGCGATGGGTCGTGGTGAGCCGCTGCACCGCGCGGTAGATGTCTCCTTCGAGACCGGGCAATCGGAGCTTCGCCTGGAGGTCGTCGTCGGTCAGGGCGCGGGCCGCAATGGTCTGGGCGTCGGAGAGGACGACCCTCATCTCCTGGACGTGCTCCATGGTCCGCCCGTAGATCAGAGACCGCGCCCCCGAGGAGTTGTTCCCCATCATGCCCCCGATGGTGGCCCGGTTACTGGGGGAGACGTCGGGGGCGAACCACAGGCCGTGGGGGCGGAGCTGGGCGTTCAGCTCGTCCAGGACGACGCCGGGTTGGATGCGCGCCCAGCGCTCCTCCACGTTGACCTCGAGGACCTGGTTGAGGTGTTCGGACATGTCCAGGTGGATGGCCCGTCCGACGGCCTGGCCGGCCAGGGCGGTGCCGCCTCCGCGCGGGAGCACGGGCACACCGTGGCGACCGCAGATCTCGACGGTGGCGATGGCGTCCTCGGGCGTCCGGGGGATGACGACGCCCAGGGGCTCGATCTCGTAGATGCTGGCGTCGGTGCTGTACAGCACCTTGGTCACGGGATCGAACCGGGCCTCGCCTGCGATCCGCTTCCGCAGGTCGTGAATCACGTCATCCATGACAGTCCTTGGATCCCCAGGCATCGGTCGCGTCTCCCGCGCTCGTCTTCCAGGCGGTCCCTGGATTCTGTTGGATTGGGGCTAGTGTCCTGAGTCCGAAGTTCGCGGAGGAATCCCCAGGCCCCCGGAGCCGCCCCTCCGACGCCTAGGGCTCGTCGAGAACCGGCCAGCCTTGCTCCGGCGCCGCCGCCCGGGTACCCAGCGCAGACGCTGGGTGCGGGCGCGTCGCGCCGTGGAGCGTGGGATTATAACCAGTTCGACACCTCCGAGGCCACGGCGTCCCGGACCCGGCTGGCCCGCGGGCCCGGCCTCTCGGGCCGGCCCCGGGAGCTCTGAATTAGTCGGCGAATTCCTGACTCAGGACACTAGGTGCCGTTTTCGATCCCCGACCCCGACAGGCGATAGATGGCGTTGGTGCTGGCGATGACCATGCGCCCGCCGTCGTCGAACGTCAGGCCCACCAGGTTTTCACCCGCCACGGTCAGCGTGGCCCGCCCCTCGTCCCCGATCCGGAAGATGCCGCGCCCCCCCTGGTAGATCGCCACCACGAAGAGGTTCCCATCCCCGTCGAAGGCCAGGCCCTGGGGCCGCGCCAGATGCTCGAAGCAGCAGGACACCGCTCCCTGCGGACTGATTCGGAAGATCGGATCATCGTTCGACAGGGTGGGGGCCGCGACGTACAGATCACCATCCGGGCCGAAGGCCAGGTGGTAGGCGGCCACGCTGGCCGGGAGCCGGGCGAATCGGCGCCTGGCTCCCTGGGCGTCCACCGCGAAGACCCCGCCGGACCGGTCGCCGACGAACAGGGTTCCTTTCCGATCAAAAACGATCCCGGTGGGGACGCCCATCCCGTCGAGAAAGGTCTCGGCCTGTCCGGTGGGCGTGATCCTGCGGATGGTCCCGTCGTTTCGGCACGAGATGAAGAGCGTGCCGTCCGGGTCCAGCGCCAGGCCGGTGGGATTCATGAGGTCGCTCAAGAACGGCTCCGCCCTGCCATGCGGCGAGATCCGGAAGACGGAGACGCCTCCAGGGGCGGCCTGCCCCCGGCTGCCGCTGAAGGTGGAGAGGATGTATCCATCCGGGTCCACCACGGGATTCGCCACGGGGTGCAGTTGATCGGCGAGCTTTTCCGCGACCTCGAAGAACGGGCCCTCGACGATGACGTCGGGCCACACCACGCGGATGACCCCCGACGTTGCGCCCTCGGGGATGGGGGCGACGATTTTCCCGGGCGAGGCGATCAACGGCCGGGTCTCGCTCCCATCGAAGCGGGGCGAAGGCAGTCCCACCTCGTCGCCGCACAGGCCCTCGCCGAATATCGTCACCCGCCCGCCCTCGACGCCGGCCAGCGGACGAACCCGGAAGATGCGGGGGGTTGTCACGCCGATCTCCTCTCGCAACGCTCAGGGGACAATGGGTTGAGCACGCATTCACAGATGGCGGGTTCTGACCTGCCCATCCTATCAGCCCGCCGGCATCTCCCGTAACTCCCGCGCCGCCTCCTCGGGCGGGACGGGGTTCACGTAGAATTCTTCCTCCCGATGCAGACGCGCCGTCTCCGCCTGCCGCGGCAGCACTTCGACGTGCCAGTGGAAGTCATCGGCCAGGCTGTCCCACCGGAGGCCCCAAACCGGGGACGACTTCTCGTTGGGCGAGGTGTGCAGGACCAGGCTGTAATCGGGGACCTTCCGCTCGACCCGCCGGACGACGTCCTTGAGCAGTGCGGCGAGCCCTGCTAGGTCGGGGTCGTCCAGATCCTCGAACCGGTGGCGATGGACCGCCGGGAAGATCCACACCTCGTAGGCAAAGCGCGGCGCGAAGGGGCAGAAGGCCACGAAGTCCGCCCCCTGCGCCACGAGACGCGTTCCCTGCGTGACCTCCTGGCGCAGGATATCGCAGTACAGGCACCGCTCCTTGAGATCGTAGTACCGCTTGCTCCAGCGAAGTTCGGCCTCGAGGCGGCGCGGGACGACTGGCGTGGCCACCAGGTGCGAGTGCGCGTGCTGGATGACCGAGCCCGCCTGGGCGCCCTGGTTCTTGAAAACCTGGACGTAGCGGAAGCGCACGTCGTTCTTCAGGTCCCGGATCCGCTGCCGGAACATCTGGAAGACCAGCGCGATGTCTTCGGCGGGGAGCTGCCCTGTGGTGGTAGCATGCTCCCGCGTCTCCACCACGACCTCGTGTGCTCCCACGTTTCGCATCCGATCGTAGAGCCCGTCGGCCTCGCGGTCCAGATCGCCCTCCACCTGGAAGACGGGCATCTTGTCGGAGAAGGCGCGCACGCGCCAGGCCCCGTCCTGGCCCGTGATCGCGGCGAGCGTCGGCGGTGTCTCCGCCTCGTGGCCCGGGCAGAACGGGCACCCGGCGGGCGCCTCCGTGCGGCCCCGATCGCCTCCCGCGTGGCCCACCAGTATCCAGGTGCGGGTGGTGGGATCCTGGCGCATCTCGATCATGGTGCACCTCCTCGGCCGTGTCTGCCGTTCAGCAGCCGGCGCAGGCGGGCCAGGTTGCGTCGATCGGCCGCGACGAAGTCATCGTCCTTGGGGGTCTCCAGGATCATGGGGACCCGGCGGAGGCGCGGGTCATTCAGGAGGCGGCGGAATGGAGCCAGCCCCAATCGCCCCTCGCCGATGTGCTCGTGGCGGTCCACCCGGCTGCCCAGGCCAGCCTTGGAATCGTTCAGGTGGATGGCCTGCAGGCGCCGGAGGCCCAGGCACGCGTCCAGGTCCTCCACGGTCTTCCGGTAGCCGTCCCGCGTGCGGATGTCGTAGCCGGCGGCGAAGACGTGGCAGGTGTCCAGGCAGACCCCGACGCGGTCGGCCTGGTCGACCCCGGCCAGGATCGCAGCCAGCTCCTCGAAGCGATGCCCCAGACTGCTTCCCTGACCGGCCGTGGTCTCCAGGAGGATCCGGACGCCTGCGCCGGGAAGGGCGGCGAGCAGTGCGTTCAAGGCCTCCGTCACACGCCGCAACCCCTCCGCCTCGCCCGCCCCGGCGTGCGAGCCGGGGTGGGTGACGAGATACGGAATGCCCAACCGCTCGGCGCGTTCCAGTTCCACCCGGAAGGCCGCCACCGACTTCTTCCACACCGCCCTGCGCGGCGCGGCAAGGTTGACCAGATAACAATCGTGCGCGACCACCGGGCCGATCCCGGTCGCCGCAAGGTTCGCCTTGAAGGCCTCGACCTCTTGGTCGCTGATCCGCTTGGCGCGCCACTGCCTGTTGCTCTTGGTGAAGACCTGGATGGTGTCGCATCCCACCTGCTTGCCCCGGAGGGGCGCCCTGTCCAGGCCCCCGGCGATGGACATGTGGGAGCCGAGCCGGACGTCGCCGGAGAGGCGTGGCGCGGGGTCGGAAGGACGGGTGCTGAGGGACGCCATAGGTGTCAGCCCTAACCGGACAGGATGGGCCGATGGTAGCCGAAGCGCTCGGCCAGCAAGCGGCGGAAGCGTGGGAGGTAGATCAGGTCGAATGTCAGTTCCTTCCCCGGGAAGAGGCGCAGGGCCATACCACGAGTGGCGGCCACCATCTCCTGGGCCTGGGCGAGGGTCATGTCGGTCTGGCCGATCACGCTGAGGGCCAGGCCCACCGCGATGCGCAGTTGGCGCACCCGCCGGTCTTCCTCTTCCAGTTCTTCCCGTGTCGGCATGGCAATGTCTCCAGGGCAGAGGGACTATAACAGACCAAGGGCAGCTTTCAAAGGAAGACGGGGGATTGGTCTTGCCGTCCCCGGGCACACCCCATACAATCCCGAGAGAGCTGAGAGCCGGGAGGGGAAAACGGAGCGCCGAGGGCCGAGCGCCTAGCCTCGAGAACGGAAAGACGGAGACACGATGCAAGACCCAAAGGACGATGAGATCCCTCTCCTGACCAAAGAAGAGGCCATCGCCGAGGTCCGCCGATGGTTGGAGGAGGACAAGGTGGACCCGGAGAAGATCTTCGCCGCCTCCGGGGAGATGACGATCCGCTACAAGGACCTCATCCAGCATCTGGAGCAGGAGACGCCCGACGGCAAACTCCTGCTCTTCGCCATCTCTCGCGGCCGAGTCATGAAGAGGTCCCGGGACCAGGAGATGAAGGAACTGCTCCAGATCATCGCCCCACCGCGCAGGCAGGAAAAGCCGACCGACCCATGATTGCCCCAACGGCGTGAGGAGTGACGGCAAGGGGGGATGCTTGCGCTCCTGCCCCCGCCCCCCTATACTATTGACAATTGCATAAATAATGGGACGATGGTACTCTACGATGCATGAGACCAAACGGCAGCCCCGCGGATCTGGAAGCGCGGCGCCGCCGGGCCGTCGGCCTCCTCGACAAGGGGCTCGGG
>Ga0181527_1000097_pt1 | contig 94878 bp, 92 predicted proteins | sample PEATcosm2014_Bin_30_FD_119762 | JGI IMG/M metagenome (GOLD analysis project Ga0181527, IMG submission 119762) | Peatland microbial communities from MTU Mesocosm Facility, Houghton, MI, USA - PEATcosm2014_Bin06_60_metaG | ecosystem: Environmental > Terrestrial > Soil > Wetlands > Peat | place...
GATCTCGGCATCGGCGATCGCCAACTTGCGCATGGTCATGCCCTCCTTGTCGCTATCATGACAGGAAAGGCATGAACATGGCAAGATAATTATGCGGCATTACTTATGACGCTATGTATAGTACCGCATTCAAGACCTTGGATCACGGCCGCCGACGTGCGCGCGGTATCCCGCGTGCTGCGAAGCGGCGCCCTGGCGCAGGGGGCCGAGGTGGCCAGCTTCGAGGCCGAGGTCGGTGGGTGGCTGGGGCTCCCGCCCGGCGTGGCAGTCAACTCGGGAACTGCGGCCCTGCACCTGGCGTTGCTGGGGTTGGGTATCGGCGAGGGCGACGAGGTGATCCTGCCCAGCTACGTGTGCGTTGCCCCCTTGCACGCCGTGGAGTACGTCGGGGCGACGCCCCGCCTGGCCGATGTGGATCCGGGCACGTATAACCTCGATCCCGCGGATGTCCGGCGTCGCCTGACGCGCCGGACCGGGGCGATTATTGTCCCGCATCAATTTGGCCTCCCTGCGGACCTGGACGGCCTGCTTGCGTTCGGCATCCCCGTGATCGAGGATTGCGCACAGGCGATTGGCGCCCGCTATTCCGGACGGCCCGTGGGGACGCTCGGGACGGCGGCCATCGTCTCTTTCTACGCCACCAAACTCTTGACCACCGGCGAGGGGGGCATGCTGCTCAGTCGGGACCGCCGGTTCCTCACCCGCATGCGGGATCGGCGCGACTACGATGAGCGCCGCCGGCACGCGCTGCGGTTCAACTACAAGCTCACTGACTTCCAGGCCGCCCTGGGGCGGAGCCAGTTGAGGCGCCTGCCCGCCATGCTCTCCCGGCGGGCGGCCATCGCCCGACGCTACCGGCGCGGCTGGGCCGGCCTCCCCATTGCGCTCCCGCCCCCGGCCCACGGGCGGAGCCACGTCTACCATCGCTTCGTCATCGGCGCGCCGAACACGGCCGGGACCGTGGCGCGCCGGCTGGCCGGATTGGGTGTCACCGCTCGACCCCCCGTGTACCGGCCCATTCACCTGACGCTGGGGCTGGAAGGGTTTCCAGGGGCAACTCATGCCTTTCGGCACGCGCTGTCTGTGCCGCTGTATCCCGCGCTCACCTCCCGGGAAGAATCCATCGTCATTCGCGCCGTCCAGCGGGTCTTCGCATGAACGAGACAGGGAACCGGGAGGCACAGAGAGACTCTGCCGTCCCTGCGGGGGGCGACATCGGGCGGTGTCCCTGGTGGATCAGCTTCCTGGTCCTGGCTCTGGCGGCTACCCTCTTGCTCCCCGGCGTCCGGACGACCTGGCACACCGTCTACGGCGCCCGCTGGGCGTACATCCTCGTGGTCTCGTGCCTCATCTCGTTTGGCCTCACGCCCATCGTGATCCGCTTCGCACGCTTCCTGGAGGTGCTTGACCTCCCGGCAACGCGCAAGCTGCACGCAGAGCCCACACCTCTCCTGGGGGGGCTGGCAATCTACACGGCCTTCGGGGTGTCCATCCTGGCCAACTCGATCGTGGATAATCAGGTCGTGGCCATCATGGTAGGGGCCAGTCTCCTCGTCGTCGTCGGAATCCTGGATGACGTGCGGAGCGTGCCCGCCGGGGTCAAGCTCCTGGCGCAACTCATCGCGGTGGCCATCGTGATCAACTCCGGCGTGGTCCTGACCCTCTTCCCGCGATCGGTGGTTGGCAGTGTGGCAAACGCAGGCCTGACGCTCATCTGGCTTCTGGGAATCACCAACGCCATGAACTTCTTTGACGGGATGGACGGCCTGGCCACCGGCCTCAGCATTATCACGGCGGGCTTCCTGGGGGTTTTCGCGGCGCTGACCTTTCAGCCATTCATGGGCTGGTTGGCAGCCGCCATCGTGGGAGGCTGTCTGGGATTCCTGCCCTTCAATCTCCGTCCCAAGCGGCCGGCGGCGATCTTTCTGGGGGACGCGGGCAGCATGTTCTTGGGCTTCGTCCTGGCCGCCCTGGCGGTCAAGGGAGAATGGGCCGAGGACAATATCATTGACGTCGCCGCCCCGGTGCTCATCTTCTGGGTATTCATCTTCGACATGACGCACATCACGGTGGCCAGGATCGCCAAGGGCAAGGTGCGGTCATTCCGGGAGTGGATCGCGTACGTCGGGAAGGATCATTTGCACCACCGGCTGGAAGCGCTTCTGGGCAGCCGGCGGAAGACCGTATTCCTGATATTCTCCCTCTCCGTCTCCATGGGCCTGGCAGCCATGGCCCTCCGGAACGCTCGCCCCCTGGAGGCCGTCCTCCTGATCCTCCAGGCCGCCATCATCGTCGTGATCGTCTCCATCTTGGAGTACGCCGGGAACCGATGAGTTCGCCTTGCGGGAGTCTGACGTCCGATGAACCCTTGACGGGCGGTCCTGGCGGGATGCCGTTCGGATCAATCAATTGGTCAAGGGGTCGATTCGTCAACTGATTTTCACGCGCCGGACCAATCGCGCACTTGACTATTCGACCGGTCGACGCTCTTCGAGAAATCAGGCCTCGGGAAGGTCGGGATAGGATTCTCGGTAGGCTTGCAGCAGGGTCTCAACCCAGCGGGCGGGATCGCGGAAGGCCCGCTCCCTGGCAGCCCCGATCGCCGTGCGCCAGTCCTGCTCCCCCTTCAGGTACTCCTGGATGTCCTCCTGGTGCGCCGTCAGGTACCCTTCCAGCCCGTCCCATTGTGCCCGGATCTCCTCCCGCTTGGCGATGTAGGCCGCGCGGTATTCCTCGAACATCCGCCGGAGGAGCACCCGCCCCTGGGCCGGATCGGAAGGGCGCAGCTTCTGCCACAGGGAGAGGAAGATCGGCTCCACGAACCCGAAGCGGTACCCGCCGATGTCGTGAAACAGCTCGTAGTCGTGAATGGAGACGACCTCACCGGCCTTGGTCAGGATTTGATGGGGATCGCGCAGGATCGTCCCCAGGACATCCCCCAGCGCGTCATGGCGGGCCACGCCCCGGATGGCCAGCAGCCAGACGCGGGCCAGCTCCCGTCGGGGCAGCTCTTCGGCGTCGAGACGCGTCCCGTGCAGGGGAACCTCCAAGAGGACCTGGCCACCGCCCGGCAGCCTGTGGATGTACGTGGTGGCCGTCCGGAGGTGAAACAGCCACGCGCCACCGGCGTACAGCGCCTCGGCCGCGGGCGCGAAGTGGGACACCTCGAACTGGCAGGTGCGCCCCTCGGCGGTCCGCACGGTGACGGCCGCCTCGGCGTGGACCTTGGAGAGGGCCACGAGGGCCACGACCTCGAACGCGTGCGTGGACAGGCCCGCGGCATCCAAGAGGGCCAGGATCGGCCCCCGGAGGCCATTCGCTTCGATCTTCATAGTGAAGAGTCGCGCACGCCCCGTGGCCGGCAGGCCGTTCAACGCCTCCAGGGCCCACTTGAAGTGAAAGTCGGCGGCCTCCAGGGGCCGGACCCGGGCGTTGCCCGGATCCAGGAGGCGGTCAATGGCCCCCTCCCACTGGCTGGTCCACACCTCCTCGATGAAGCGCGAAGGGTGTGGCACCCCCAGGGCCCGGAGGACCTCCTCGCGCCGTTCGCGGGTGCCGCCCTCTTTGGGCAGCGACAGGACGTACTCGGTTGGACCGAGGGGCACGCCGTCCCAGCGGCGCTCGTAGAGATCCAGGACCCGCCCTGCCTTGGTGGCGAAGGCGGGGTCGCGGGGGAAGCGCCAGCTCCGGACCCGCCAGGGCCGGATCGCGTCGGCGGCGAGCCAGCGCCAGATCGTCCTCCCGCTGCTCTCCGCCACGAGGCCCTGGGCGAGGACGGCCCGCGGGAGGTCGGTCCGTGACCACGGCGCCAGCGGCACGCCGCACCGGGCCGGCAACTCACACGCCAGCGCCTTGACGGCGACCATGCCGCTGGGGGGACACGCGGGGCGGCCGGCCGCCGCGGCGCTAGGCCCCCCATCCGACCCCTTGCAACAGGAGCATCAGCAGGAACGCCACCGAGATCTTCCTTCCGGCCACGTCCTCTCGATCTGCCGTTCCTCCCCCACGACACTCCCGCTGATCGTGCCAGCGACTCCCCGCATCGAGGCTTGGTCCCCAGCCGCCTGCCCCCGTTCCCTGTCGATCCCCTTGACTTTCCCCGCGCCAATGGTAGCGTTGCCGTCGCACGACAGCCGCGGGGCGAAGCCAAATGCTTGAACACACCTTTGTCCATATTCCAGGGATCGGAAAGACGACCGAGCAGGGCCTCTGGCAGCAAGGGGTCCGCACCTGGGCTGATGCGGACGGTCTGGAGCCGGCCTCTCGGACGGTGCGGCCCCGGGTGCTGGCGCAGCTCAGAAGTTATCTCCCCGAGTCTCATCGCGCCCTCCGGGAGAAGAACGCCGGCTTCTTCTCGCGGCTCTGCGGCCTCGGCGAGGCGTGGCGCACCTTCAGCCGGTTTGCCCAGGACTGCGTCTATCTCGACATCGAGACCACGGGGCTCTCGCCCGGCTATGATGAGATCACCCTGGTGGGGGTCTACGACGGTGAGGCCTACAAGGTCTTCATCGCCGGCGCCGATCTCGCCGCCCTCCCAGAGTACCTCCGGCGGTTCCGCCTCCTCAGCACCTTCAACGGGGCCGGCTTCGACCTCCGGTTCCTCCGGGCCAGGTTTCCTCGTCTCGCGCTCCCCCCGATCCATATCGATCTCCGGCGCATGACGAGGAAGCTGGGGTTGGCGGGCGGGCTGAAAGCCATCGAGGCGTCGCTCGGCCTCCAGCGGGATCTCGCCGTGCGCGACCTGTCCGGGTTTGACGCCGTCCTCCTGTGGCGGAGATACCTCCGGGGAGACCGGCAGGCCCTCGACCTGCTGGTGCAGTACAACCGCGCGGACGTCGTCCACCTGAGGACGATCATGGAGATCTGCTACGACCGGCTCGCCACTGAGACGCGGACGCTCTTCCGCGCACCCCGCTCGCGTACTGATGTCCTGGCAAACGAGGGGGCGGGGTGCTGAAGCAAACGGAGGCAGAATTCACCGTCCGCAACACGCTGAGCACGCCTGACCGTCATCGCACCGCTGGGCTGGCCCGGCGTCGGAGCAGGGCCTGTCCCGGTCGATCAGCCTGGATGTCACAGAATCCAAGGATTCTGTGACATCCTCGAAAAAGCCAGCTAACCGCGTGCGCTGGTCCGTGAACAACCCGCCAACGAGATCCCCAAGTGCATCCCACCGCTCGACTGAAGGAGAGGACCGAAACATGTCCAACCTGCAACCTTGACCCGAGAGGTTGCTACCAGCACCCGGCGGGCTGCTGCCCAAATGAACCGCTCAGCCGTCGATTTCGCACGTGCCCTCCCTCCGCCCGGTGTACCCAGCCAGCGATAAACATATCCTGCGGGCCATCGATATGCCGGCAGAAACGTGCCCGAAAACGTGCCCGCGAGTAGGTGCAGAGCCCCCCAAAATACCCCCCGGGAGCCGATCTGGAAAAGAGAAACCCCTCGGTAAGTGCTCAACTTACCGGGGGGTTCTTTGTTGGTCCGCAGCCCTTCAAGCCGATAACGCGGGTTCGAATCCCGCTGGGGACACCACTTCGCGTTTCTTCGCGCTCTGCATTTGCCCTGTGCTCTCCAGCCCTGGCTCGCCCGACACGGACTATCAAGAGAATCAATAGAAATGACCGGAAGGAATATCGGGTTGACCGTTCGGTCTTGGGAAGCGGCACATGCAGCCCAGGGAACATTGCCCGAGGGTGCGAATTGACGGTGTTGGCCACGTCCCTTCTCTGAGGCGATACGTCCCTTCAGGCATCCGGCGCGTCAGCGTGCTCCTGCAATCTGACCCGATCGAACTGATCGCCGGCACGGCGTAACTCATACCGCTCTTCGCGCGCGGGGTCTTCGACGGTGACCCTGCCTCTGTCCGGCCAAATCAGGAGCAATTGCTGTCCGTTGCGCACCTGGCCCTTCGCGAGGAGGACGACCTCCTTCTGAGGAGTAACGGACACCCCTTCAGGGAAGGCGCTCGAGGCAGCGAGCAGGACGAGGACCCGGGCATCATGCACGTCCGCGGCTTGCTCGATGCCGAGGACGATCCGGCCGGTCTTGGGGTCCCGATACGCCCTCGCGCGACAGATCAGCGACGACCCTTGGGTGAATGACGCCATCAGGCGGGACGTCAGCGGAATCCGGACCCCCTTTCCGGGCGTGGCGGGATCCCCGACGGACACGTGAGGACAGGGGAGGGTCTCCGCACGGATCCCGTCCGTGATGTGCAGAGGGCTGAGTTGTGCTGGGGCGAACTCGACCTCGTACGCTTGCATCTGTGTTCTCCGTTTCTCGCGGCCCCTCAGGTGCAGGAGCGACCTAGGGAAGGACCGACGAGGCTGTGGCGTCGAGACAGAGGCCGCACCGAGGGTGAGCGACCAGAGGGCGCGCGTTCGCATCGGGATCCACGGAAGGGAAGGCGGCACCGGAAGGATGTCGCGTGATGACGCCTGCCAGTGTGAAGCACGGAATGAAGTTTGGCAACACCGAAAGCACGGGACAGCAGAAAAAGAGAATCGGATGCGGTCCGGCGGATTCGACTTGCGCTCTGTTGCCGACCGGATAGAATCCCGACCATCTGGGGAGGTTGCCGGGTCGCGGGTTCCCGGCCGAAGGCAAGGAGCGGGTACGGGTGGAGAACATCCGGCAAACCGTGAAGCGCGTGTGGGGCTACGACGCACTCCTCCCGCTGCAGGCAGAGGCCATCGGGGCGGTGCTGGCCCGGCGGGACTCCATCGTCATCCTCCCAACGGGGGCCGGGAAGTCGCTCTGCTATCAGGCGCCGGCGGCGGCGATGGGGCGGTTGGCCGTGGTGGTGTCGCCCCTCATTTCCCTGATGAAGGACCAGGTGGACGGTCTCACCGCCGCCGGGGTGCCGGCCGCGTTCCTGAACAGCAGTCTGACGGCCGAGGAGCGCCGCGCGGTGGAGGCCGGTGTCTTCCGCGGGCGGTACCATCTCCTCTACGTGGCCCCGGAGCGGCTGGTGCTCCCCACCTGCCTGGGGTTGCTCAAGCAGGCCGGGGTCGCGTTTTTCGCCATCGACGAGGCGCACTGCATCAGCCAGTGGGGGCACGACTTCCGGCCGGAGTATCGGCAGCTCACGGTGGTGCGGGAAGTTTTCCCGGACGTGGCCATCCATGCCTTCACGGCCACGGCCACGCCGCGGGTGCGGACCGACATCGCCACGGAGTTGACGCTCCGCAATCCCGTGATCCTGGTGGGGAGCTTCGACCGCCCGAACCTGGTGTACCGGGTGCGCCCGCGCACGGATCGGCTGCGGCAGGTCACGGAGGCGCTGGAGCGGCACCGGGGAGCGGCCGGGATCATCTACTGCATCCGCCGGGCGGAGGTGGATCAGCTCGCCGAGGCGCTGCGACGGCGGGGGTACCGGGCCGTGGCGTATCACGCCGGGTTGGCCGATGCCGAGCGACGGCGCGCTCAGGACGACTTCATCGCGGAACGGGCGGATGTGGTGGTGGCCACGGTGGCGTTCGGGATGGGCATCGACCGGTCCGACGTGCGGTACGTGATCCACACCGGAATGCCCAAATCCATCGAGCACTACCAGCAGGAGGCGGGCCGGGCCGGGCGCGACGGCCTGGCGGCGGAGTGCCTGCTGCTCTACTCCGGCGGCGACTTCGGCCTGTGGCGGTCCATCCTGATGGCGGAGGGGCTGCCGGCGCCGGGCGCCCTCCCGAAGCTCGGGGAGATGTACGACTACTGCCAGGGGGCCGCCTGCCGGCACCGGTTCCTGGTGGAGTACTTCGGCCAAGCATACGGCGCGGACCCGTGCGGCGCCTGCGACGTCTGCCTCGGCGAGATTGCCGTCGAGGACGGCTCAGCGGGGCTGGCGGGGCAGATCCTCGCGTGCGTCGCAGAGATGGGGGAACGGTTCGGCGCCGACTACGTGGCGGCCGTCCTGCGCGGGGCCGAAACCGCCCGGATTGCGAGGATGCACCACGACCGGCTGGACGCCTACGGCGCGCTGCGACAGCACCCAAAGACGGCCGTGCGGAACTGGATCGCGCAACTCGAGGGGCAGGGATGCCTGGCCCGTGACGACGGCGAGTACCCGACGCTCGACGTGACCGCACGAGGCCATCGGGTCCTTCGAGGCGAAGAGGCGGTGCCGCTCCTCCGGACGGTCGCCCGACCCGCGCGCGGGGCGCTGTCCCGGCCTGCGCGCCCGGCCGTGCCGCCCGGTCCGGGCCGGACGAGCGACGAGGATCTGTTCGAGACGCTCCGCGCCCTCCGCCGGACCCTGGCCGAAGAGCGGGGCATCCCACCCTACCTCATCTTCAGCGACGCCAGCCTGCGCGAGATGGCGCGAGAGCGCCCCATGACCGGGGAAGCGTTCCTGCAGATCAAGGGAGTGGGCCTGCGCAAGCTCCAGGAGCTGGGCCCGCGGTTTCTCGCCTGCATCCGCGAATACGGAGACAGCGCCGCGGGCGACACGCCGCCCGTGCCCTAAACCGCCCGTTCATCCCATCCCCCTTCTCGCCCATTGCGGTTTGCGGATTGGTCATTTGGTCCGGTGCGCGTGGAGGAGAACGTTGCTGTGACGAAGGATGGCGTAGATGATGTTGACGGTCTATGCGAGGGAAATCCGCTCGTTCTGACCTGGGACTGACGTACTCCTGGGGAGAATGCGGAAGGCGACGAAAGCTAGAACCTCCCACATTACCTCTTGGGAAAAAGCGTCCCCGATTACCCGTCCGGGCGGGAGCCTACACCCCTCCGAGATGGCTGTCACCATATTTCTGATACGGTTATTCAGGCTCACCCCACTGAACCCCCCATGAGCCGGGGGGGTGAGCTACGAGTGAGCTACGGGGGTGAGCTCCCCGGGCGGTCCGGGTCTGCGCGGTCCCCGGGTGGCCTCGCCCGGGCAGTCCAGTGCGGGTGCCATGGGCCTGGCAACTGCACTAACTCTTTAGATTCGTTGACCGCGCGGCCGGCGTGCCCCCCGAGAGCTCGGGCCGCGCCTCCCCGCTCCCGGCGCGGCCGTGGCCGGGACTGCAGGGCGGAATGGGTCCCGTGGGCGATCCCCGAACGCCCGATGCAGGATTTGAAGGAAAATCGCCCGCGAAAATGGTCGGGTGGGGGGCGATGTGGAGAGCCTGAGCGCCCGTTCAGACGTCCCGGCAAGCGGGTCGGAGTGAGGTCTCCCGGCCGCCCGTCGGGACCGGGCCGAGCGCTGTCGCGGGGCTTCTCGGGCGGAGGCGTGCCTCCGATGCGCCGGGCCGCGGGCCAGGGTCCACTGGCGGCCCCGACCTGAAGCCGGGGGAAGGCGACGCCCCGGCGGGGGACGCGACCGCGGCAGGGCTGAGTCCGTGGCGGGGCCGCCGCCGTCCGTGAGGGATCGCTCCGCAGCGTGGTCGCACGATTTCGGGCGGTCGCCTTGTAGCCGAGATCCGAGCCGCCGCCCGCGCTATGCTCCAGAGGTCCTCACCGAAGTAGACCAGGACGGCCGCCAGCGTCCCGAGCTGGAGGACTGCGGAGAATGCGGCCCCGGGGTCCGGCCACCCGAGCAGGGCGGGGATCACCCGCAGGTGAGCGATGCTGCTGATCGGCAGGAACTCGGTGAGCCCCTGCACCAGACCGGGGGTCAGCGCCTGGATAGCGGTCATTCTCCCTTCTTGTCGCGTCTCGGGCTCATCGTCGGACGCCGGTCATCGGACCTCGACGATGACGGTCCGCTCGCGGGGGCCGTCCAGCTCGACCAGCATCAGGCTTTGCCAGGTGCCCAGGCGAAGCCGTCCCCCGCGGACGGGCACGGTCTCGCTGGGTCCGAGGATCGTGGCCTTGATGTGAGCAGCCGCATTGTTGTCAACCCGATCGTGTCGCCACTTCCCATCCGGGACCAGGCCGGCGAGGGCTTCCAGGATGTCGTCACACACGTTCGGGTCGGCATTCTCGTTGATGGCCACGGCCGCCGTGGCATGCGGGACGTAGACCAGACAGATCCCGTCGCTCACCCCGGACTGCTTCACCAGGTCCCCCACCTTCGCGGTGATGTCCACCATCTCCTGCCGCTTCTTCGTCCGCACGCTGAACTCAGCCATTCCGGGACTCCGGATGTCCGTGGACCTTGGACGCTCGCGCGAAAACGCCCCCGGCCGAGAATACCTCCCGACGCGGGCGCGGCCCGTGTGGTAGAATGTGCCGGTCCGCTTCAGCGGCGGCAAATATACCGGTGGACGCTGCCCCTGTCACGGAAAAATCCAGCCGGCGACGCCCGGCTCGCGGGGAGGTCTCATGGTTGCCGACGTTCGGGAAACCGTAGAGGCGGCCGTCCAGGCCCTGGACGAGGCGCTGGGAGGCCTGATCAACTTCATGATGACGCTCCGGCCGACGCTGCGGAACGAGATCCTGCAGATCTGCGGGCAGCACCTCGAGCGGGCGCGGCAGGCCAAGGAGCGCCTAAAGGCGCTGCTTCAGGAATGAGCCCGGAGGTGGATGGATTCTCTCTGGTGTTGAATTGGGTAAGCACCTGTGCTAGCGTCTCGCCCCACCACGGAACATTCGCGTATGGGCGTGGGCTGGGAGGCTGTGCACGATGGCGTGACTGGTGAAGGGGGCCCAGGTCGATGAGCTGGCACCCGGGCAGGGCAAACTGGTGCAGGTGGACGGGCGAGACCTCGCTCTATTCAACGTGAATGGCGCCTATTACGCCATAGATGCCGTCTGCCCGCACGAAGAGGGGCCGCTTAACGAGGGGAAGGTGGACGGCGAGACCATCGTCTGCCCGTGGCACGGGTACGACTTCAACATCCAGACCGGCGAGTGCTCTGTGGATCCCGAACTCCGGGTCATGGTCTACATCGTCAAGGCCGAGGGGAGCGACATCTTCATCGAGGTGGGGTGACGGCGCCACCCCCGGGGAACCCCGATCGTGGCGAAGTTCGTCAAGGTGGGAAGGGCGGACGATCTGGCGGAGGGCCAAGCGATGCTGGCCCAGGTAGATGGCCAGCGGATCGCCATCTTCCACGTGGGGGAACGCTACTACGCGCTGGAGGCCTCGTGTCCGCATGAGGGCGGGCCGCTGGCCGACGGCACGATCGAGGCGCTGCGCATCATCTGCCCGTGGCACGGGTACGACTTCCATCTCAAGACCGGGGAGTGCGGCTTGGACCCCGGCCTCCGTGCCCTCACCTATCCCGTCAAGCTCCAGGATGGCGATCTCCTGATCGAGATGGCCTGACCGATCCCTCTGGGTCCGGCTCCCTTGCGCCGGCGCGGAACGCGCCCCGCCCCTTCGTCCTACGATCCTTCGGCAGAGGGCCCTTCTGCGGAGAACCCTGCGCCATCCGCGGTTGAATGAATGCTGCCGTCTCACAGCTTCAGCAGCCGCGCCAGATTTCCGCCGAAGATCAGCCGGGGCTGCTGCGTGGTCACCTCCAAGGCCTTGACCGCCTGCATCTGCGCATCGAAGATGCCCCGCCGCCACCCCCGGGGGAAGAAAGTCGAGTCGGTGCCGAAGAGGATGTGCTCGACTCCGACCACCCGCTCCGCCGCCCGAAACACGTCCACGAGGCTGAACGGGGCGGGCATGGTGTTCACCCAGGCATTGGAGCTGAACGTGTCCACATAGACATTCGGGCACTGGTCCCCCACGATCAGGGCTTCCCGCAGGAAGCCGCAGCCGAAGTGGGGCATGACGAAGGTCACCGTGGGGAAGTCCTTGGCGACCCGATGGAGGTCGATGGGATTCGAGAACCGCATGTCGAACCGGCTGGGCAACCCCAGCTTGTCCCGCACGCCGATCTTGAGGATGCCGAAGTGGATCAAGACGACCGCGCCGGCGTTCTGCGCCGCCTCATACACGGGGTAGCACCGCTCCTCCCACGCGTGGAAATGGTGCATGGCGGGAAACAGGCAGACGCCCCTCAACCCGCCCGCCAGGGCTTTCCTCGTCCGTCCCCCCCCACCCGGTCTCGTGGGGTCGAGCATGAAGTACCCGATGATGCGATGCGGATATACGTGCACCGCGGCCAGCATGGAGTCTTCGTCCCCGGGGAGGCTGGCGATCAGCACCATCCGGTCCAGGCCGTGCCTGTCCATCTCCCTGACCCAGCGCTTCTCCAGGGCCGCGTGATCGGATGTCGGCAGTTCCCATCCCAGGCGCTCCGCCAACCCCCGGTAGGGATCGTCGCTGGGCAGCTCCTTCTTGAGCGGCTCCACGAATTGCAGGAAGAACGGCTGCGAGAAGAAATGCGCGTGGGCGTCGATGACCCGCATCTCGCCGAGTTCGGTCTTCATGGCCCCTCCCCCCGTTGAAAGCCCGGCAGCACCCACCGAGAACACCCGATTGCCGCAGCCAGCCACCCGACCCGCCCGGCATCGCCCGCCGTCGGACGGGTCTCCGGCCAGCATAACCCGAAAGGCCGGACCCGGCGATCAGTCGCGCCCGACGGCGTCGATCGCGGCCTGAATCTCCTCGAGGACCATCGCATCCGTTTCCCGGACGCGAGCCTCGGAAAGAGCCTCCTCGGCGTCTCGGGCTGGCATCTGCCCCAGGGCCCAGGCGGCGTGTCCCCGCACCAGGGGGTCGGGGTCTTTCTCGAGCGTGGCGATGAGCGCGGGAACGGCCTCACTCCGTTTCAAGTTCCCCAAAGCCACACAGACGTTGCGCAGGAAGCCCCGGCGCTTGGCGCGCAGGATCGGGCTTCCCGCGAATGTCGCTTTGAACTCCGCCTCGGTCAGCGATAGCAACGGGATGAGGTCCGGCGCGTGCCGCCCCTGGCGGGGATGGAAGGCCGGCTCCCTCGTCGCCTTCACCTTGGTATTGTAGGGACAGACGTCCTGGCAGATGTCGCATCCGAAGATGTGGGCCCCCATCAGCGGGCGCAGCTCTCTGGGGATGGCCCCCTTCAACTCGATGGTGAGATACGAGATGCATTTGCGGGCGTCCAAGACGTAGGGACCCACGAAGGCGTTCGTCGGACAGGCGTCCAGGCACAGCCGGCACTGGCCGCACCGATCTCGGATCGGGCGATCCCATTCCAGCGGAAGGCTCAGGAACAACTCCCCTAGGAAGAAGAACGAGCCGATCTGCACGGAAAGCAGGTTGGTGTTCTTGCCGTACCAGCCGATCCCGGCCCGCGCGCCGGCGTCGCGGTCCAGAACCGGTCCGGCATCCACGAACACTTGCCCCTGCACCTCCGGCCCCGCCTCCTCCCGCACGTAGTCGAGCAACCGCATGAGCTTCGCCTGCATCACGTCGTGGTAGTCCTCGCCCCAGGCGTACCTGGAGATCCAGCCACGCATCCCCTGCCTCTCCACCCTCCGGTCATACGGCGTGTTGTAGTTCACGGCGACAGAAACGACCGATCTGGCCCAGGGCAAGAATGCTCCCGGGTGCATGCGCTTCTCCCCCGTCCGAGACAGGTATTCCATCTCACCGTGGTACCCCCGGCGGAGCCAATCGGCAAAGGACTCGCTGTGCGCGGGCGCCTCCATCGGCGAGACCCCGACTAGGTCAAAGCCCAGGGCCGTCCCCCGGCCTTTGATTCGCTGGGTCAGCAGCCGCGTTTGCTCGCGAGCGTCGGCGGGACCGTAGGGACTGTCCATCCACGCTCTCCCAGCCGGCTGACGGAATCGACGGGCCGCCCACGAACCCACAGGGAGGCCCGCTCCTCGAGAGCAATTCCCGGGCGGGCGGCGGCCCCTCTGCGGTGGCGGCTGGCCAATTCTACATCCGGAAGTGCAGGTTTGAAACGGGCACTCGACGCTTCGGGTTTGCGGGGTCCTCTTAGCGTGTTATCTTGTCCCACCCTGGAACTATTCCCGCCGCAGGAGTGTTATCCATGCCAGATCCGATGCCTTCGCGCACCACTCTCATGGGGACCGGTCTACGAGCCGGCCTCATCGGCGGGATCGTCCTGGTTTGCTGGGTCGGTCCATTGCTTCCCTCGTTCGCCGAGGGTGCGACCGCCTCCTTGCCGGACCTCGTGACCCGAGGAAAGTACATCTTCGGGGCGGCCGGCGGGTGTGGCTGCCATACGGAGCCCAAGGGCATACTCAACGCCGGTGGGCGGAAGTACGACGGACCGTTCGGAACAGTGTACTCCAGCAATATCACGCCGGATCCGCAGACGGGCATCGGGGCCTGGACCGACGAGCAGATCATCACGGCCATCCGCCTGGGGCGTCGCCCCAAGGGTGAGCGGCTCATCCCGGTCCATCCCTACACGGTATTCAACGGCATGGCAGCAGAGGACCTGCGAGCCCTGGTCGCGTACCTCCGGACGGTGCCCCCGGTGAACCGGCCCAACCAGCCCAAGAAGATTACGGTGCCGCTCTTCGAGAATGTCTTCCTCCCCGCCTGGCTGGTTGCCTTCGCGCCCAAGGAGACGCCGCCCGCGATTGCCCCCACATCCGGTTTGGCAAGGGGAGAGTATCTGGTGCGGGCCGTGGGTCACTGCGGGGAATGCCACACGCCTCGTGCGCTCACCATGGCGACGGATAACTCGCGCTTCCTGGCCGGTGACCCGAAGGGCCCGGATGGGGACCCAGTTCCAAACATCACACCAGACAAGGACACGGGGCTTAAGTGGTCCGAAGGGCAGATCGCTGATTTTCTCTCTTCCGGGAATAAGCCCGATGGTGACATGGCTGCGGGCTTGATGAGCGAGGTGATCCAGGGAACGTCGGCTGGATACAAGGATTTGACCAAGGAAGACCGCCTCGCCATCGCTCGGTATTTGAAGACGATTCCCCCGGTTAAACACAAAGTCGGAAACTAAACTCGGAACCATCGGGCGGAACGGGAGCCGACTCCCGGCTGCCCATCCAAACAAAGGAGGCAAGATGGGCCGACATCTGAAGGTACGCGCTGCCCTCTTCAGCGGATGCCTGGCAGTCCTGGTGATCGTCAGCCTCGCCGCAGCCCAGTCGGCGCCCATGGTTGGCTCAGGAGACGTGGTGGCCGACCGCAAGCGTCTCATGAGACTGAACGGCGCGAGCTTGGAGGACCTGCAGGTCAAGGCAAAGGCAAGGAACATCGAGGCCATCGCGGTAAATGCGGAAACCATCGCCCTCAACGCCATGCACATACCCGTCCTCTTCCCCCCAGGGTCCGCTACGGAAAAGTCCCGAGCGCGACCTGACATCTGGCTGAAGCGGGCCGAGTTTGAGAGCGCAGCCAAGAACCTGCAGGCTCAGGCAGAGAAGCTCCGGGACGCCGCACGCGCAAAGGATGCCGCCACCGTGGAGGCCATGGTGAAGGACTTCGGCAAGCAAGGCTGTGGTTCGTGCCACGTGCCATCTGCTGACGGTACGCTCTTCGGCCCTCGCTTTCGGAGCTTTGAGTAAGTCAAGATGATCCAGCGTAACGGAGGTCGTGCCAGATCCGCGCGTCGAAGATAATCTATTCCAAGCGGTGACAGATCATCCCGGTCGGGAAAGTCGGAACAAAGAACCCATGCAAAGGGCGCCTCTGGAGGCGCCCTTTTCTTTCTCGGACCACAGGGGGGTCTGCCACCCTCCGGAAAACATCCTCTTGACAATAGTCGTTACAACGACTATATTTCCTGCATGAGGGGGCGCGTGCGGAGAGAGATCAGGCAGCGAAAGCCCTTCCGGAGGGCCGAGGACGACGCGTTCGTGAACATCCAGCGGACGGCCGACGCCCTGATGCAAGGCATCGCGGCGGCGTTGAAGCCGATGGGCCTCTCCCCCACCCAGTACAATGTCCTGCGGATTCTCCGGGGTGCCGAGCCCAACGGCCTGGCCTGCCGGGAGATAGCGGACCGCATGATCACGCGGGACCCGGACATCACTCGCCTGCTGGACCGGCTGGAGGATCGCGCCCTCGTGGCGCGATCGCGGGACAGGGCGGACCGTCGAGTCATCACCACGCGGATCACGGCGAAGGGGTTGCACCTTCTGAAGGACCTGGATGGGCCGATCGCGGCGCTGCACGTGGCCCAATTGGGTCACCTGGGGGATGAGAAACTCCGCTCCCTCATCGACCTCCTGGAGGCGGCGCGGAGCAAGGCGGGCTGAGTTTCTTGGCAATACTGTCGCTTGAACGACTACCGTTCAAACACGCGGAAAGCAGTGGGCAAGATACCCATTGACCCAATCTTGAGCACGGCTCGAGAGCGCCGGATGGCCACTTACCCCGGTGGGCGCCACAGTCGGCGTTGTGGCTATAACGGCGCCCCCATACACCTCCGGTAGATGGCGTCCGGCTGCGCCCGAGCATCGTATGAGGAGAAAGCATGATCAAGGTCATCAAGTCCGAGGAACGACACCACGCAGACATGGGATGGCTCTCGACCTACTGGCATTTCTCCTTCGCCGAGTACTACGACCCGGCGAATATGAACTGGGGGGCCCTGCGGGTCTTCAATGACGACGTGATCCAACCCGGTCAGGGCTTCGGGGCTCACCCCCACCGGGACATGGAGATCGTGACCTACGTCCTGGAGGGGGAACTGGAGCACCAGGACAACCAGGGGAACACGGGCGTGATTCATCCCGGGGAGGTCCAGGTCATGTCGGCCGGGACGGGGATCTTCCACTCGGAGTACAACCACTCGAAGGACCGTCCCGTCCACCTTCTCCAGATCTGGATCGTGCCCCCCACCAAGGGATTGAAGCCTCGATAGGAACAGCGTCGTTTCAGGGAGGCGGACCGGGCAGGGGTCCTGCTGCCGGTCGTGTCGGCAGGCGACATCCCCGCGACGCTGGCCGTCGACCAGGACGCGACGATCTATGTGTCCGCCCTGCCCGCAGGACGGTCCGTGACTCACAAGAGTCGTCCCGGTCGCAAAGCTTACCTCTTCGTCATTGGAGGCGCCCTGACCGTGAACGGCTCCCCGCTCGCGGTGGGCGATCAGGCGCGGATCGCCGATGAGGGCGAGCTTCGCCTGAACGGCACGGAGGACGCGGAGCTGATCCTGCTGGATCTCCCCTGAGCCTCGCCGTCGATTCCTGCTTTCGGCAGACACAGCAGAGTGCTTCCGCCGAGAGGACAGCGAGCACAGCCAGGAAAGGAGCGCAGATGAAAACGGGTGGAATTACCCCCCTCCAGGGATGGGGAATCGCGATCATGCGTGTGGTTGTGGGAATCGTGTTCCTGATGCATGGCGGACAGAAGCTTTTCGTCTGGGGGTTTAGGGGCGTCGCGGCCTTCATGGGTGGGGTGGGAATCCCGGCACCCATGCTGGCGGCCGTCGTCGTCACCCTGGTGGAATTCGTGGGCGGACTGGGCCTCGTTCTCGGGCTATTCACCCGCTGGCTTGCCATTCCGCTGGCCATCGACATGCTGGTCGCGATCTTTGCAGTGCACCTGCGGGGCGGGTTCTTCCTGCCGAACGGGTATGAATTCGCCCTGACGCTCCTCGCCGCGAATGTGACGTTGGCATGCCTGGGCTCGGGAGGAAAGTCGGTGGACAATCTTCTGGCTGGTCGTCAGGCCTGACTCAGGCACTAGCGACCCCGTCGCGCTCAGCGGCGCCCCCAGACATGGGAGGCCATCGCCCCGACGACGACCGCCACCGCCCCCAGGGCAAAGATCCCCTGGTACCCGAGAGCCTCGGCTGCCAGGCCAAGTCCCATGGCGCCCAGGACATTCCCGAAGTCGAAGGCGGCTGCCAGGAGCGCCACGGACCACCCCCGCCGGTCCCGCGGGATGCCGAACAGCAGGAGTGCGTAGAGGACGGGCATCAGGACGCCATGGCTGGCCCCGCAGACCACTCCGACCACCACCAGCACGATGGAACGAATCCCCCAGGGCGAGCGCGGCCAGACCGGCGGCCAACATTCCGTAGGCAGGTAACAAGGCGGTCGGTTGCGCCAGCCACAAGAGACCGAGCCCTCCCGCCAGCCGCACGCCAATCAGCCCGACGAAGTAGGCGAAGAAGAACAGTCCCACTCGCCCGGGGGCCGCCGCGATTCGAGCCACCGGAACGAAGACCGTGAGGATGCTGTAGGCCAGGCCGACCACGACCCCGCCGAGCAAGAGCGGGGCCGCTCCCTTGAGCAGCCCCGGAACGGGCCTCCCCTCTTCCTGTCTCGGCCGCCATGTCTCCGAGAGCCGTCCCAGGGTCACGAGCCCGCCGGCCACGGCGAGGGCTGCCGCCCCGAACAGGGGGAGAAAGCTACCTCGCCGGGCGATCGCTTCCCCGAGGCCGGGCATCAGCGCGCCAGCAAGGTTCAGCCAGACGGTGTAGATCGCGAAGACCTGTGCCCGGGCGGCGGGTGGACTCAGATCGGCCACCAGCGTCCCGAGGCCGGAATCCACCAGGGAGGTCCCGATCCCCTGCACAGCGCGCATGGCCAGGAAGGGCATGCCCACATGCGGGAAGAGGAACAATGAGAGAATGGCGGTGATGGCCAGACAGCCACCAACCCCAATCACGGAACGCCGACCGAAGTAGTCGAGGAGGCGACCCCCTAACGGTCGCGCCAGCAGGGAGCTGGCCCGGAGGAGGCCTGCCACCAGGCCGATCTGGGCGGGAGAGCTGCCGTTCTGGTGCAGATAAACGGGCAGGAGGAGGAAGAACGCCTGCGACGTGCTGAACAGGAAGGCCGCCGCGTTCGCCGTTCGGAGTGCCGCACGGAAGCCATGGGATCCAGGTGGCCTCATGGCAACGGTGCTCGCCTGACCCCGTCTCCCGTCGGATGAGCGACATCGCCGCACTGCACCCGGCCCCGGGCGCAATGACGAGCCGGAAGAAGCGCACGGCGGACTGACACGCTATGGTTTCTGGATGGTGGAGGAGCCCACGCCAACGACGGAAGGCCGGCCGCGTCCGGCTCACTTGAACCGGGTGATCGTAACATCCAGGCGGCGCACCTGATCGTCGGGCCGCTTCCACTGGATGAGAATCGGGCTCTGGTACGTCCCCTGAACGATCCGCGCCTTCCCATCGCCCTCGGCGTCGGAGACGAGCAGGCTGATGCTCCGCTTCACGCGGAGGAACCGGGACGCCGGCACACGCATGAAGGCCGCCACGATCTGCTCGACCACCGACTCGCTCACCCGGAACGCGTCCATCAGCTCGTTCAGAACGTGAACGAGGTCATATTTGGCGTGGTCCATCGTCTTGGCGGGAATGGCCATGGGGTGGCGGAGCATGTGCTTGCCGTGGATGGCTATCAACCGGAGGGGGTCGTGCAACACCTCCGCGAGGTCGTGGCGCATGAGCAAGGTTTCATACTCGTTGACGGTCAGGCCCACGTGGCGCTCTGCGGGCGCCAGGGCGATGTCCACCCTGCCCTTGTCAATATCGCCACGCTCCAACCAGGCAGCCAGCTCGTCCATGAACCCGTTCCGCGGGTCCCTGAGGTTCACCGAATCGATGGGGTGCCTGGAGACGGGAACCGCGATCTGGCCCCGGTGCACGACCTCCTCTTCGTTGTAGGCCAGCACCGTTGTCCGGCGCGTGCGGCGTCCTTTCTCGTGGATGCCGTCAAGGTCGATGAAATAGACGGGCGTCCCCGGACGATTGACGTAGGTGACGCAGTTCCTCAGGCCGGAGCCGATGAAGGTCAGGTGGGAATCGGCATTCCTGGGCTCGCGCTGGCGCTCTTCCTCGGTCAGCTCGTTGCGGAACTGGAGCTGGTCGTGGCGATAATCGGCCCCCGGAGGAAAGAGCTTCTGAAAGGCCCGAATGAAGGGGGCGACACGCTCCCGGCTGTACCGCAGCCGGGCGCACAGGCTCTGCTCCAGGTAGCCGGCCGTTGTGTGATACGAGCAATAGAGGGCCTTGCGATACCGGGACAGCAGGTCGCCGGACTCCAGGGCGATTCGTTGCGCCACATCAATGACATCAAAGCGGGCGCGCGGTACCAGTGCCAGAGAGACTTCCTTGGGATGCATCCCGGTTCTCTCGTTCGTGGTGTGACCCTCGAGCGCTGTCGGGTCGGGGCTTCACCGGCTCCGAGGGCCCTGGGGAACAAATGGCGAGTTATCGTAACTGCCTTCCGACTGGTTGTCAACAGAAGCAGGGGCTTTGCGCTTGACAACCCCCGCCGTTTAGGCTAGTTAGCCCGTAGATCGAATCCGCCGAGATAGAAACACAATGGCTCGGACGCCCTCCGGGCGGTGGCGGGATTCGATGGACGGTTGAACGGTCTGCAGGAGCGCAGCATGGCAAGGGCCGAGACCTATCCGGTTCGGGCGAGCATCTTGGTGGTGGATGACGATGTCGGCGTTCAGGAATCGTTCGAAGCCGTGCTCGCCAAGGATTACGATCTGCATTTTGCGACCCAGGGCCCCGAGGCGCTGCGCGTCCTGAGCACCCAAGACGTCAACTTGGTGCTGCTGGATATCCGCATGCCGGGCATGGACGGGATGGAGGTCTTGCGCCGGATCAGGGAGCTGAACGAGCAGACCGACGTCATCGTCGTGACGGCAGTGAAATCGCTCAAGACGGCGGTCGAGGCCATCAAGCTGGGCGCCTACGACTATATCACCAAGCCCTTCGACATCCACGAAATCCTTGCACTGATCAAGCGCGTGGTGGAAAAGCAGGAACTGATGAAGGAGGTCCTGTACCTCCGGGACGAGGTGGCGCGGGATCACCGCTTCGAGAACCTGGTCGGGCGCAACTCTCGGATGGAGGAGATTTATACCCTGGTCACGCGGATCGCCGATAACAACGCTACGGTGCTGTTGAACGGCGAGAGCGGCACCGGGAAAGAGGTCCTGGCCCGCGTCATCCACCAACAGAGCAATCGGGGCCATCGTCCTTTCGTCGCCGTCAACTGCGCCGCCATCCCCTCGGAGCTGCTGGAGTCGGAGCTCTTCGGCCACGAGAAGGGGTCTTTCACCGGAGCCATCGCCACCAAGGTGGGGAAGTTCGAGCTGGCCACCGGGGGGAGCCTGTTCCTGGACGAGGTGGGCTCCATGCGCCTGGATCTCCAGGCGAAGATCCTCCGCGCCCTCCAGGAGCGGGAGATCGAGCGGGTGGGGGGCACCCGGACCATCAAGATCGACGTCCGGGTCATCGCCGCCACCAACCGGGACCTCAAGAAGGCCGTGGAGGAGGGGACCTTCCGGGAGGATCTGTACTACCGCCTGGACGTGGTCCCGATCACGCTGCCCCCGTTGCGCCAGCGGCGAGATGACATCCCCCTCTTGGTGGAGCACTTCATCGCGAAGTACAACCGCGAGTTCAACCGCAGGGTCAAAGGGTTCTCTGCTGGGGCCACGGCGGCACTGTACCAGTACGATTGGCCCGGCAACGTCCGGGAGCTGGAGAACGTCATCGAGCGCGCAGTGGCCCTTGCCCAGAGCGAGACCATCTCCTTACGGGAGCTGCCCCTGGACATCTCCATCCTGGGGCGGGACATGATCGAGGATATCCAGAAGGCCGGCCTGAGCCTGCGTGAGGCCCGGAGTCACTTCGAAAAACAATACATCCTCAATATTCTCGAGAAGGTCCAGTGGAATCAAACTGAAGCGGCCCGGCTCCTCGGTCTCCACCGGAACACCCTGCTCTGGAAACTTCAGCGCCTTGGCATTGAATCCCGCCCACACGCGCTTTCCGCCTGACGGGAATTTCTGCCCTGTTTTTCATGCATAGTGCACAAGAAATTGTGATTAGCTATAACTTACTATGCTCATGCTGTTTTCAGGAATTCAATCCATAAAACTACTCACATAGATGGCGAATCCTGCTCAATAAATTGGGCACATCAAAAGCAGAGTCGTTCAGTCAGGCTAGCCGCAAGTATCTCTGAAACATGCTATTCCGGTAGCGTGAATCTCTTCGCCCCCCAATGGCACAAGCCCTGCTGTATCAGTTGGTCAGAGTCATCACCGAGAGAATTGTCTAAACGAACCGTGGCGAACTTTGCGTTAAACAAGGAAGGTTGATGGAGGTGTCGTCATGAAGAAGCTCATCCTGTTGGTGCTGGTGGTGCTTGGCCTGCTGGCAATCATCCCGGCGATGGAAGTCGACTCCTCGACCCAGGTGTTCAGCCGCGTGGGTCTCGCTGACGGAGGTGAGTAGAAGGATTCCTACCCGCCTTAGCTGTTCAATATCAGAGGGGGATGAGGTAACTACCCCATCCCCCTTTCTTTTTCTCTCGCCTATTTCGATCCGCTGGGAAAACCTCGGAATTCTTCTTGACAACCCCTGACACGATTGTTAGGTGTAGGATCTCACCTGTGGATCGCTTGCGCGCCAGAAACCACCGTTCTTAGACATGAGCGGAGGAAGAACAGGTGGTCTCCAGAAGAACATCGGTAGAGATCCCACACTGGAAGATTGTCCTTATAGCGGCGATCCTTGGGATATTCGGAGTGACTTCTTTATCCAGTGCGGCGGAGGAACTTTCCGTCCAATCTGGGAATGAACGCCAGGGCGGCGTCTACCGACGTCCCCTGAACAACCCTGCTACCCTGGACCCAGTCCGCATCAACGACATCCACAGCCGCACCATCGCCAACCAACTCTTCGATGGACTCGTGCAGTTCGATGCCACCCTTGCCATTCGGCCCGCCATCGCCGAGACCTGGACCGCTTCCCGCGACGGGCTGGTGTGGACTTTTAGGCTGAAGAAAGGCGTGAAGTTCCACCATGGCCGCGAGGTCACCGCAGAGGACTTCGTCTACTCCTTCACCCGGATCCTCGATCCCAAGACGAAATCTGGCGGCGCGGCTCTTTTCATGAAAATCAAGGGGGCGCGCGAGTTCGCACAAGGGCGCGCGAATCGGGTTGAGGGTTTGGTAGCGCTTGATCCGCATACGCTCCAAATCACCCTCGCAGAGTCTCAGAGCCCCTTCGTCTCCTCTTTGGCCGTGGGCGACGCAAAGGTAGTCCCGCGGGAGGTCGTGGAGAAGCTCGGCGACGATTTCGGCCGCCGGCCGGTGGGCACCGGGCCCTTCAAGTTCGTCGAATGGGTTCCGGGCAAGCAAATCACCCTCGCGGCCAACCCGGAGTACTTCGAGGGACGCCCGTACCTCGACCGGCTGGAGTATCGGATCTTTACCGGCAGCGCCCTCGACCAGCCGCTCGCGGAATTCGAGCGAGGGAACCTGGAGGACACGGCGATTCCCGTACGGGAGCGCGTGCGGCTTTTGAACGGGCGAAAGTACCAATTCATCCAGCGGCCCATTCTCGGCATCGCTTTCCTGGGGTTCAACGTGACCCAGAAGCCCCTCGACGACCCGCGCGTCCGCCAGGCGATCAACTACGCCATTGACCGCCGCACCATCATACGGGAAATCTACCAGGACCAGTACCTCCCTGGGGTAGGGATTCTCCCGCCGGGGACCTACGGCTACGACCCAGGACTCGTCGGCTACCCCTATGACCCCAAGAAGGCGGCTGAACTCCTGGCCGCCGCCGGCTATCGAGGTGGAAAGGGTCTACCGGTCCTCCACATCTGGTCCGCCCGGAAGAACGATGAGGCTGTGGCCGAGCACGAGGCCATCGTCAAGTACCTCGCCGCCGTGGGGGTACGGGTGGAGGTCCATTACAACACCAACTGGCCCGAGTACAAGAGCCAGGTCTATGCGGGGAAACTGCCAATCTTCCGATACAGTTGGTACGCTGATACTCCCGATCCTGAAACGTTCCTGGGGCAACTGTTCGACTCTAGAGGTTCCGATAACATGACCGGGTTTCGCAATGCCACCGTCGACACACTCCTGCAGCGGGCCCGCCTCGAGACCAACGCCCAACGGAAGATTCAGCTTTACCAGCAAGCGGAACGGCAGATTGTTGGTAGCGCGCCGTTGGTTGTCCTAAGCTACTACACCTACGAGCGGGTCTTCCAGCCGTACGTGAAGGGGATCCAGGTGAGTGCCATGGGAGACCCCTCTATGCCCATGAAGAAGATCTGGATCGAGCGGGGGAAGGAGAAGTAGGCGCACCCCGGCGGGGCGCTGGTCCCATGGGTAAGCACCTCACCCTCCGCACGAAGTTTATCCTGACCACCAACCTCATGGTGGTGCTGCTCGTGGCCAGCGCGGCTATCCTGGCAGAGATCCAGCAGCGCAACGCCATTATCGAGGAGGTGAAGAAACGGGCCCTGATCCTGGCCAGCGGGCTGGCCGATGCCAGCACCAACTCCCTCGTCACATACAATTACGTGGGAGTGGAGCAGAGCCTGGCGGTGGCGACTAGAAGCCCCGATGTGGTGTACGCCGTGGTTCTGGACAAGGAGGGGAACGTCGCGGCGAGCAGCATTCGGGACACCCCGAGTCGCCGGATCCTGCTAGAGGAGAAGGAACCGGCTCCCGCCGGAACCGATCCGCTGATTCGTCAGCGGCGCATCCCCGGCTCCCCTGCTGAGACCGTGTACGACGTGGCGGTCCCGGTCATGGTCGAGGGCTCCGAGCAACGCTGGGGGATGGTGCGCCTGGGCATCTCCCTGGAGAGCATGAACCGGCAGATCGCTCGAACCCGATCGCTGATCTTCGCCTTCGGTCTCATGGCACTCGCCGTCGGCAGCCTAGGCTCCGTGATCCTGGCCCAGCGGATCACCAAGCCCCTTCAGGCCCTCACCCGCGGAGTGGCGGCCGTGGGCCGTGGAGACCTCACCCAGCAGATCAGCATCCAGACCAGGGATGAGCTGGGCGAATTGGCGCACGCCTTCAATGAGATGGCCGCACAGCTCGCCCACATGCGCGAACTGGAGGAGCGCCTGCGGCGGGCCGATCGGCTGGCCGCCCTGGGGACCATGGCCGCCGGAATCGCTCACGACATCCGCAATCCCCTGACGTCCATTCTCATCTTCTCCCAGTTGATGTCCCTGCACCACGACGATCCCGACGTCCGGGCGAAATTCGATCGGGTGGTGCCGCGGGAGCTGGAGCGCGTCCAGGCCGTCATCGAGGACATGATGGAGCTGGCGCGTCCCACCTCCCTACACCTCGAACCGACCAACATGAACGAGGTCCTGGCCCAGGTGCTGGAACTCTATGAGAACCAAGCCGCAACCCTGAATGTGAAGTTGTCCCGGGAGCTCACTCCCGACCTCCCTTTCTTCATGGCCGACAGGAAGCGGCTTCATCGCTGCTTCAGCAATATCATTGCCAACGGGATTCAAGCCATGGCCAGCGGGGGGGATCTGGCTGTCCGAAGCAGCCTGGTGCCGGCTGCCGAATTCTCCGGTCTACAGGGTAATACCTCAGCGGTGGGCGCCCCCGGCGGCTCGGCGATTCGCGTGGTCATCTCTGATACGGGTCAAGGTATCTCGTCCGACCGCTTGTCGCGGATCTTCGACCCCTTCTACACGACGAAGGAGAAGGGCCTGGGTCTGGGCATGGCCATCACCCACCGCATCATCGAGGACCACAAGGGCAGCATCGACGTGCAGAGCCAGGTGGGCCTCGGCACCACCTTCACGATCCACCTCCCTGTCAGCGTGTAGGAACCGCCGGAAATTCGCCTTGCGACTCCGGCCGGGTCCGCCTTCGACCTCAGATAACCCGCAGGCCTTCCCGGTCAATCGCTAGCAGCTCGGCGCGCGCACTCACATTTGCGCGAGCCTTCCAGCACGCCGCCATGCGCTCGCCGATGCTTCGTCCGTCCCCAGTGGTGAGGGCCAGCAGTGTCGGCCCCGCCCCGCTCAGGAAGCACGCCAGGGCGCCAGCTCGCTCCCCTTCCACCAGCACCTCCTCCATGCCAGGCACGAGCGGCGCGCGATAAGGCTGGTGCAGACGATCCCGTGCCGCCTCGCGTAGGAGGTCCAGGCGTCCCGCCTGCATGGCGGCCAGGAAGAGGGCCACCCGTCCCACGTTGAAGACCGCATCCGCGCGGGGCACCGTGTGGGGAAGCGCCTTCCGGGCTTTGGCCGTGGACAGGTGGAACTCGGGAATCACCGCGATCGCCTGTAGGCCGTCTGGCACCGGCAGCTTCACGCATCGCACCTTGCCCTCGACCATGGTGGAAACGGTAAGGCCGCCGAGGAGGGCCGGCGTGATGTTGTCCGGATGGCCCTCGAAGGGTAGCGCGAGGTCCAGCATCTTCTCGGGCTCCAGCACCGCGCCGGCGAGGGCCACGGCCGCCGCCACCCCTCCCATCGCGGCGGCCGAACTGCTGCCCAGGCCTCGACTCAACGGGATGCGGTTCACCATGTGGACCCGGACCCCATCCGGACGGACACCCAACCGCTCCAACGTCGATGTCACGCTGCGTGCCACGAGATTCCGCTCGCCCAACGACTGGAGCTTGTCCGCGCCTTCCCCCTCGACCGTGAGGGCGAGGCCGGCGCCCACCAGGTCCACCTCGATCTCGTTGTACAGGCCGAGGGCCATCCCCAGGGCATCGAACCCCGGGCCCAGGTTGGCCGTGGATGCCGGCACCCGCACGCGAACCGTTCGCCGATCGCTCACGAAATCCTCCCTCTCCCCTGCTCCCTGCTCCCCAACGCCGCTCTTCAGCAGCCTCCACACCGCGACCTGTATACCTCAGGCCCAGGATATCCCGCAAGTCCTCTCACCACTGATACGGCGATTCCCACCCTCCCTGCTGACCGCGCGTCGCCCCCGAATGGGCTCCTCGCCTCCAGGGAATCCGCGGCATCCGACCCCAGAGGCCCGGAGGAACAGATGGATCCCAGGCGACGGACAGACTTGACTTCCAGGGGTCCGGGGGGCTATAAAGCCCCGACGGAGGTGCGCATGCTCAACGGCAAGCGTCTCGCATTCGTCGGCGGCGGCAACATGGCGGAGGCCATGGTCCGGGGCCTTCTGGCAGCCAAGCTCATGGCGCCGGACGACATCCTGGTCTCCGACGTCCGGGAGGACCGGCTCGCCTATCTCCAGGAGACCTACCGGGTCCACACCACGACCAGTAACTCCGAGGTGGCAAGCAAGGCCGAGATCGTGCTGCTGGCGGTCAAGCCCCAGATCATGAGCCAGGTCCTGGACGGCCTGATTGACGTGGTCAACGCCGACAAGCTGATCGTCTCCATCGCCGCGGGGGTCACTACCACCTTCATCGCCGACAAGTTCCCCAGCCCGGTCCGGGTGATCCGGGTCATGCCCAACACGCCCGCCCTGGTCCTGGAGGCGGCCAGCGCCCTCACCCGAGGGAGCCACGCCACCCCCGAGGATCTCGAGATCGCCAAGCGGCTCTTCCGGGCGGTGGGCAAGGTAGTGATCGTGGACGAATCGCTCATGGACGCCATCACCGGCTTGTCGGGGAGCGGCCCGGCCTACATCTTTCTCATCATTGACGCCCTCTCCGATGCGGGGGTGAAGGTCGGTTTGTCCCGGGATGTGGCGCAGCTTCTCGCTGCCCAGACGGTCTTGGGGGCGGCCCGGATGATCTTGGAGACGAAGAAGCACCCGGGGGAGCTGAAGGATATGGTCACCTCTCCCGGCGGGACGGCCATCGCCGGCCTGCACACACTGGAGCAGGGCGGGCTGCGAACCACCCTCATGAACGCCGTGGAGGCGGCCACGCTCCGCTCGCGGGAACTCGGCCAGCGATGAACTCCACGTCCCGGTCCGGCCGATTCCCAAAGGACGCCTGATGTTCATCGCCGGTAATTTCCTCGGCGCCCTCGCCACGGTATTGAACATGGGGCTTTGGGCGTACATGTGGATCATCATTGCCCGGGCCCTCATTTCCTGGGTGAATCCAGACCCGTGGAATCCCATCGTCCAGTTCCTGCACCGTGCGACAGAGCCGGTCCTGGCCCCCATCCGGCGCGTTTTGCCCACCTGGCGGATGGGCATTGATTTCTCGCCTTTGGTGGCCATCCTTGTCATCTACTTCGTGCAGGGGTTTGTGGTGTCCTCTCTCAGGGATCTGGCCTGGAGGTTGCGCTGATGGAACTGTCTCCGCTGGAGATCACGCAACGGGAGTTCGGCAGGAAGTTCCGCGGGCTGGACCCGGAGGAGGTGCACACCTTCCTGGAGCAGATCGCGGAAGAGATGACCCGCCTCGTACAGGAGACCACCGATCGGGCCGCGCAGATCCAACGACTGGAGGCCCAGTTGCGGGTCCACCAAGAGCGGGAGGATTCGCTACGCAACACCCTCGTCACCGCGCAGAAGATGACCGACGAGATCAAGGCCAATGCGACGCGCGAGGCGGACCTCGCTCTTAAGGAGGCGGAGCTGAAGGCGGAGCGGCTGCTGGAGCAGGCGCATCGGAAGCTGGCCCAGATCCAGGCGGAGATCGCCGAGCTGGTGCGACAGCGCGATTTGTTCGCTGCGAAGCTGCGAGGCCTCCTCAAGACGCACCTGGAGTTGCTGGACTTCCAGCCCGATCAACCCGGGCCTCGCGCGGAGGCGTCGAAGGCGGGGACCCCTGGGGTGCCCCCTGCCGAGCCGGCCAAGCCGGCGCCCCCCTCCAAGTGACGGCCGGCCGACCGCCGATCGTTCAGGACGGCCCGGACGTTCTCTTGGCCGTTCGCATCCAACCTCGCGCCTCACGCAATCAGGTCGTGGCGGCGGGTGGTGAATCCGACCGCCAAGGCCCCGAGAGCATTACCATCCGCCTGACCGTTCCGCCTGTGGAGGGGGCCGCCAACGCGGCCTGTCGGACCCTCCTAGCCGATCGGCTGGGAATCGCTCAGTCCCGTATTCGCATTGTCCGGGGCGAGACATCCCGCAACAAACTCCTGCGCATCCGCGACGCCGAAGTCTCCACCATCCTTGCCCGGCTCCGATCCACAGACTAACGCCCGGACCCTATGAGGATCCACAGATTACGCAGATTCCGCAGATTTCCCTGGGGAGAGGACAAGACGTTTGTGTTGAAGTGATCGCGCGCCGAAATTCAGGAGAAGGCCAATGGAGTAACCGCTGGCCTTGAGGTAGTTGATCACTTGGGACTCCTCGACCCCTGTGAGCTGTCCCAGCGCCTTGATCTCGACCATGATTGAATCGAAGCACACAAGGTCCGCTCGGTACGAGGTCGATAGCTGCTCGCCCTTGTAGAAAACGGGCTATTCCACCTCGGCCCGGAATGAAATGCCCCGCTTAACCGATTCCCTGGCGAAGGCTTCCTGATAGACGGCTTCCAGGAATCCCGGCCCAAGCTCTCGGTGAACTTCCATTGCTGCGCCAATGATGGCGAACGTCCGCTCGTCCTTCCCCACTATCTTCCCGTCTTTCTGAATCGGCGTAATCTGCGTAATCTGCGGATGAAAAATCCCCTCGGGAACTTCCCCGGAATCTGCCGTTGGCTATTTCGTCTGCTGGCGGAGGACCTGAAACTCGAAGAGGCCGGGGACGACGCGACCACCGACATAGAAGGAGGCAAACTCCAGAAGCAGGTGCTTGGCCTCGGGGCCGAGGGCGGGAAACACCAACAAGCCCTCGCGCTGGCTGCCCGGTGGGATCACCACGAACCGGCTGAGGAGGGTCGCCTGGAGGCTCTGAAGGCGTGCGCCCGCTCCCTCCGCTCCCTCCAGGCGCTGATACATCTCCTCGTAGGAAACGGGGCGCTCGCGTCGGCCGTCCTGGGTCACCAGGGCGGCTAACGTGGGGTCGAACTGGATCTCCTCCGGCGTCTGATTGCGGACACGAAGAAAAAAGACCGTGGGCGGCGCGAGCTTCCAGATTTCCCTCGGCCACGGATAGACGAGCCCCGGCTTGCTTTCGAAATACTGCTCGACCCCCGCGGCAGCGAGCCACCGGACCGTCACGGCCGCACCCCCGAGGGAAGCGACGATGGATTCCCCGACCACTTGGTGGGTGGCCTGTCTTTGGGGACTCGGCAGGATCGACACCTCGCCCTTGCGGGCAGAGGCGCAGCCCGTCAAGAGAAGGACCGCCGCAAAAAAGAAAGCGCGGGCAACATGCCCGCGCCCTTGCTGTTCCAGGACTCGTGGTATCACGTCAGGCGATCCGCATGGCCCGCAGGCGCGCCACCCGTTCCTCGATCGGCGGGTGCGTGGAGAACAGATTCAGGATGCTCATGCCGCGTAGCGGGTTCACGATGAAGAGGTGAGCCGTGGCCGGGTTGGCATCCAGGGGAAGGGCCGTGGCCGCCCGCTCCAGCTTTTCCAGAGCGTCCGCCAGCGCCCAGGGTTTCCGGCTGATCTGGGCCCCGGTCGCATCAGCCTGGTATTCTCGAGCCCGGGAGATCGCCATCTGAATCAGCATCGCCGCCAGCGGGGCCAGGATGGCCAGGACCAGCATTCCGACGATCCCGGCCGCCCCACCCTCCTCATCCTCGCTGCTGCGGCCGCCTCCGAAGATGGCGGCCCACTGCGCCATCCGCGCCAGCATCATGATGGCGCCGGCCATGGTTGCCGCGACGGTGGAGATCAGGATGTCCCGGTTCCGGACGTGGCCCAACTCGTGACCGATGACCCCTTCAAGCTCGTCAGGGGTTAGGATCCGGAGGATACCCTGGGTGGCGGCCACCGCCGCATGGTCCGGGTTCCGTCCCGTGGCGAAGGCATTGGGGGTATCCGTCGGGATGATGTAGACCCGCGGCATGGGCAGACCCGCCCGCTGGGCCAGGCGCCGGACCAAGGCGTGAAACTCCGGCGCGTCCGCCTCGGTCACCTCCTGGGCCCCGTACATCCACAGTACGATCCGGTCGGACCACCAATACGAGGCAAAGTTCATCAGGCCGGCAAACAGGAATGCCACAACCATGCCCTGCTCGCCCCCCACCATCCCGCCGATCAGGACGAACAGGACGGTGAGCGCCGCCAACAGGGCCGTTGTCTTGAGCGTGTTGGACATCGGTCGGAACTCCTTCAGTGAAGCCTTCTCACGGTGCGTCGCGGCCAGTCGGACCTCGCAGCCGCGATGTGGGGCAGGATACGGGGGATATCACGCCCTGTCAAGCCCCCTCGCCCCAGGTGGCAATCCGGCACTCGGGCAATCAGGCAATCTGGGTTTCCGGTTGCCTAGTTGCCAGATTGCCTAGTTACCCCGTCTCAGCCCTGCTCGATGGGGACGTGCCGGACGATCCCTTTCCGGCCCACCGGCACCAGCCCCTCCGCGCTCTTCTGCTCCTGTTCCAGATGCTTGAATTCCGCTTCCATCCGGCGGAGCATTTCCTGGAACATCTCGTTCATGCGCTGCTGCGTCTCGTTCATGCGCTCGCGCATGTTGAGGACGACCTCGACACCTGCGAGGTTGACGCCCAGATCCTTGGTCAACCGCAAGATCAATTCGATCCGCTCGAGGTCTTCCTGGGAATAGAGTCGCGTGTTCCCGTCGGTTCGGGCCGGGTGGAGCAGACCCTCCCGCTCGTAGGCGCGGAGTGTCTGCGGATGGATGTCGAACATATCCGCGACTACGCTGATCATGTACAGGGCACGCTTCTGCTTAGGCATATTCCCTCAGTCGCGGTCGCGCCGCGGATCGCTGGAGTTCAGCCGGGCGAATTCCCGCAGCAGCTCCTGCGACCGTGCATCCAGATTCCGCGGAGCCACGATCTTGACCGTCACGAACTGGTCACCCTGCCCGCCGCCCTTGAGGTGAGGCACCCCCTTCCCTCGCAGGCGAAAGACCTGGCCACTGCTGGTCTCCGGGGGGATGCGCATCGCGGTCGTCCCGTCAATCGTCGGCACCTGGACCCGGGCGCCCAGAGCGGCCTCGGTGATCGTGATCGGCACCTCCATATAGAGGTTGTCTCCCTTGCGTTCCAGCACCGGGTGCGGCCGGACCCGGGTGATGATGTACAAGTCACCCGGCGGGCCACCGTTGCGGCCGGGTTCTCCCTTGCCCTGGAGGCGCACCCGCGAACCGGTGTCCACCCCCGGAGGAATCTTCACGCCAATGCGCTCGGTCCCGAAGGCCAGCCCGCGGCCACCACACGCCGGGCAGACCTCGCGGCTGACCTTGCCGTTGCCCCCGCAGCGTGGACAGGCCCGGCTCGCCCGCAAAAGGCCGCGGCTGCGCAGTCGCCCGCTGCCCCCGCAGTCAGGACACGTGTCCAACGGGCTGCCTGGTCGCGCCCCCGAGCCACCGCACCGGTCACACCGGGAGTGCTTCTGGAGGTTGATCTCCGTGGACAGGCCACGAACAGCGTCCTCGAAGTTGATGTCCAGGCTGTAGTGGAGATCCTCTCCCTTGCCGGGTCCTGACGCCCGGGCGTGCGCCTGCTGGCCAAAGAAGTCCGAGAGGACATCGCCCAGGTCGCCGAATCCGCCGGACCCGAAATCGAACCCCCCGAACCCGCTGCCCGGCTGGGGCCCCTGTGCTCCGGCCGCAAATGGCTCGTGGCCGAACTGATCGTACCGGCGGCGCTTCTCCGGATCGCTGAGGACCCCGTAGGCCTCGCTGATCTCCTTGAACTTCGCCTCGGCTGCCTTGTTCCCCGGATTGACATCCGGATGGTGCTTCCGCGCCAGCTTCCGATAGGCACGCTTGATGTCCTGCTCAGAGGCGCCTCGTGCCACGCCCAGGACACTGTAGAAGTCCCGTGTCGCCATCCCTTACACCCGTGGGCAGCCGGTCGGCTGGTTCATCAGGCCGTCTCCACGGAGATGATCCGAGCGGTCGCCTCCGGTCGCTTGGGTAGCCGGATCTCCAAGACGCCGCTTCGATACGTCGCCCGGACGCCCTCCGCATCTACGATGGAGGGGAGATTCAGGCTCCGGGAAAATGGTCCGTAGCGCCGTTCCATGCGGATCAACTGGTCCTGCCGGAACGCCGGATCGGGGTGCCGCTCACCCTGGATTGTCAGGACGCCTTCCCCGATCTCGATCTGGATCTGATTCTGCGGTATCCCCGGCAGTTCAACCAGGACGCGAAGGTCCGTCGGGGTCTCGCACACATCCATGGGCGGCGCCCAAGCCCTCTCCACCGGCTGGACGCACGCGGAACCCTGGCCCAGAAAGCTCTCGAACAGCCGGTTCATTTCTTGCTGGATGGCCGTCAGGTCCCCGGACGGATCCCATCCCGGGCCCAGCCACGACTGCGTCCCCACACGCCGCCTCTTTCTTCCTCAGTCCTAACCGACCCGCCAGCGATCAGCCGTGAACCGCCAAGCGGGGTCACCGAACCTCGATGGCAATCTTCTTCGATTTGGCCTCCTCAGCCTTCGGCAGCGTCAGCTCCAGGACGCCATCCCGGAAGACGGCGCGAATCTTGTCCTGTTGGATGGTCGCGGGCAGCGTGAAGCTTCGCTGGAAGGCTCCGTAGGCCCGTTCGATCCGAAGGTAGTTCTCCTGCTGCGCGTCCTTGGCGAAGCGCCGCTCGCCCTTGAGGGTGAGCGCGTTGTCCCGGATCTGGATCTCGATGTCCTCCCGGGACAAACCGGGCAACTCCGCCTTCAGAACAATCGTCTCCGGCGTTTCGTAGATGTCCACGGTCGGCGTCCAGGTGGAAGCGGCGATCCCCTCCTCCGACCGCGAGCGGGAGAGCGTCTGCTCGAAGAGCCGGTTCATCCGATCCTGGATGGACAACAGGTCGCGAAACGGGTCCCACTTCACCACGGCCATGCGCGTTCCCCTCTCTGACGCCGCCAGGCGCCGCGATCCGCGTCCGGCTGGATGCGCGGCCGCCGGCTCATTTCTTGTTCTTGCCGATGTCTTCGAACTCCGCGTCTACGACCTCGCCCTCGGGGGCGGCCCCACCTTTGGCCTCGGACTCCTTGTCCTCCCCGGACGCGGTCGGCCCCTGCTTCTCCCGGGCTTGCTTGTACATCACCTCGGCCAGGCGGTGCGAGGCCTTGGTCAGCGTCTCCATGGCCCGGCGGATCTTATCCATCTCCTCGCTCTTGAGCGCTTCCTTGGCCTCCGCCAGGGCGTCCTCGATCGGCTTGATATCCGCGACCGGGATCTTCTCCCGGTTCTCGCTCAACATCTTCTCGGTGTTGTACACGAGATTGTCGGCCTGGTTCCGGGTCTCGATGTCGGCCCGGCGCTTCTTGTCCTCCTCGGCGTGGCGGTCGGCATCTTTGACCATCTTCTGGATATCGTCCTTCGACAGGCCGGAGGAGGCGGTGATGGTGATGGCCTGCTCTTTCCCGGTGGCCATGTCCTTGGCCGATACGTTGACGATTCCGTTGGCGTCAATGTCGAACGTGACCTCGATCTGTGGCACGCCCCGCGGGGCCGCCATGATGCCGACCAGGTGAAACTTGCCCAAGGTCCGGTTGTCCCTGGCCATCTCCCGCTCGCCTTGCAGGACGTGGATCTCCACGCTCGTCTGGTTGTCCGCCGCGGTCGTGAAGATCTCGCTCTTCCGCGTGGGGATGGTGGTGTTCCGCTCGATCAGCCGAGTCATGACCCCGCCCAGCGTCTCGATCCCCAGGCTGAGGGGCGTGACGTCCAAGAGGACCACGTCTTTGACGTCCCCCACCAGGACCCCGGCCTGAATGGCGGCCCCGATGGCCACCACCTCGTCCGGGTTCACGCCCTTGTCAGGCTCCTTGCCGAAGAACTCCTTCACCAGCTGCTGGACCCGGGGCATCCGGGTCTGGCCGCCCACCAGGACCACCTCGTCGATCTGGTTTGGCTCCAGCCCCGCATCCTTCAGCGCCTGGCGGCAGGGGCCGATGGTCCGCTGGGCCAGATCCTCCACGAGCTGCTCCAGCTTCGCCCGGGTGAGCTTGATGTTCAGGTGCTTGGGGCCCGAGGCGTCGGCCGTGATGAAGGGCAGGTTGATCTCCGTCTCCAACGTCGTGGAGAGTTCGCACTTGGCCTTCTCGGCGGTCTCTTTCAGGCGCTGAAGGGCCATCCGATCCTTGCTGAGATCAATCCCCTGGTCCTTCTTGAACTCGTCCACGAGCCAGCGCATGACGCGCTCGTCGAAGTCGTCGCCGCCCAGGTGGGTATCCCCGTTGGTGGACTTCACCTCGAAGACGCCCTCGCCCAGTTCCAGGATGGAGATATCGAAGGTGCCGCCGCCCAGGTCGAAGACGGCGATCTTCTCGTCCTTCTTCTTCTCCAGCCCATAGGCGAGCGACGCCGCCGTCGGCTCGTTCACGATCCGGAGAACCTCGAGGCCGGCGATCTTGCCCGCGTCTTTGGTGGCCTGGCGCTGGCTGTCGTTGAAATAGGCCGGCACCGTGATCACGGCCTGGGTCACCTTCTCGCCCAGATACGCTTCCGCCGACTCCTTGAGCTTTTGGAGGATCATGGCCGAGATCTCGGGTGGCGAGTACTGCTTCCCACGGGCCTCCACCCGCACGTCCCCGTTGTCGGCCTTGACCACCTTGTAGGGAACCAGCTTGATCTCCTGGCTGACCTCCTCATACCGCCGGCCCATGAACCGCTTGATCGAGAAGATGGTATTCTCCGGGTTGGTGATGGCCTGGCGCCTGGCCACCTGACCAACCGGGCGCTCACCATCCTTGGTGAACGCGACCACGGAGGGGGTGAGCCGACCACCCTCGGCATTGGTAATAACTACGGGGTCGCCGCCTTCCATAACGGCCACCACAGAGAAGGTTGTTCCCAGGTCAATTCCGATGACTTTTCCCACGGTTACCCTCCTGGCTGAGTGACGTCCTTTCAAGAACTAACGACCATTGTGTGCTGTTAATCCTCCAAACTCATACGGCGGATAATATAAAACCTGAGCCGGATCCTGTCAAGGCCATTTCAGAAGCCATTTCAGAAGCAGACGCGCATTCGGTGGAGCTATCTGGCCATTCAGCCCAGTCTCATTCTCATGCTTTCATCCAGGGATAAAATGTCTCCCGGCGATGAGCCATGGCCGTGCATTATCTTGACACTTCCGGCTACCTGTCCTTTAATGTGGTCAACCTCCTTCTTGAGGAAGGCCTCGCATGTCCAACAGCCGATGGTTCAAAGTCCTGACCCTGGCACTGTATGCACTCGCCTTCTTCAGCCTGGGGATCTATGTCCACGGAGCCCTGACCAGACCGTCCACGACAGGATCGAGCCGCGCCGGGAGCGTCCCTATCCCCTCGCCCCCGCCGACCTCCAAAGGGGGAGGCGCTCCGCCCGAGAATCCTTTCGTCCGCGTGGCGGAGATGGTGACTCCCGCCGTGGTGAACATCAGCACGGTCACGACCGGCAAGGGCAGGACCCCAACCGAGCAGTTCCGCCCCTTCGGCAACGATCCATTCTTCCGGGAGTTCTTCGATCGTTTCTTCGAAGGCATGCCGCGTCAGCGTCGGCAGACCAGCCTCGGCTCCGGGCTGATCATCGACAAGAGCGGGCTGATCCTGACGAACAACCACGTGATCAAGGACGCCGATGAGATCACCGTGAAATTTGCCAATAACAAAGAGGCCAAGGGCACAATCGTGGGCACCGATCCGAAGACCGACTTGGCCGTGATCCGCGTCTCAACCACGGAAGACCTGCCGGTGGTCGTCCTCGGAAACTCGGACGCGCTCCACGTGGGAGAATGGGCCATCGCCATCGGGAACCCCTTTGGCCTGGACCATACGCTGACGGTCGGAGTGATCAGCGCCACCGGTCGCTCCGAGGTCGGAATCGCCGCCTATGAAAACTTCATTCAAACGGACGCCTCAATTAATCCGGGGAACAGCGGCGGACCGCTCCTGAACATCCGGGGTGAAGTTATTGGGATCAATACGGCCATCGTGGCCTCGGGCCATGGCATCGGATTTGCCATTCCTGTCAACATGGCCCGCAAGGTGATGGAGGACCTCGTCAAGAAGGGAAAGGTGACGCGAGGGTGGCTCGGCGTCGGCATCCAGTCGCTCACTCCTGAACTGGCCAAGAGCTTCGGCGTGGGCGCCGACGAGGGCATCCTCGTGAATCAAGTGATGCCCAAGAGTCCCGCGGAAGCCGCGGGACTGAAGACCGGGGACTTGATCCTGAGCCTGGACGGGAAACCGGTGAAGGATCCTCGAGAACTGCAGCGACTCATCGGGGACGCAGAGATCGGCAAGAGCATCGAGTTCACGATCCTGCGCGACAAGGCCAGGCAGACAGTGAAAGTGCAGGTGGGCGAGATGCCCGCGTCCTGATGCACACGATTCCGACGCCGACCTGGGAGGCGAGGCATGCCGGTACGTTCACGAGGCGGCGGGACCATGGTGGTTCTGGTGACCTGCCCCCGTCAGACGGTGGGAGAAAAGCTCGCCCGCGCCCTGGTGCAGGAGCGACTGGCCGCTTGCGTGAACGTGATCCCGGGAGTCAGCTCGATTTACCGCTGGGAAGGAAGAATCTGCCGCGACGCCGAGGTCCTGTTGGTGATCAAGACCCGCCGGTTGCGCTTGGCCGCCTTGATTCGACGGGTTAAGGCGCTCCACCCGTATTCCGTTCCTGAGGTCATCGCCCTCCCCCTCGTGGGAGGATCAGCCTCCTACCTCTCCTGGGTGCGTGACTCGACGACATAATCGGAGAATCGAGCAGGGCATCCTGCGCCGCCGGCTCTATCCCTCTGCTGGCCTTTGGCTGAAGACCCGGCGTTTCCGCCACCCCAGGCTTGAGGCGCGCCATTTCTGTCCGGTGGGCCCGTTGGAGGGGAGCTTCGTACGCCCGTATCCCCCTATCCGCAAGTCTCATGCGATCGAAATGAGATTGAAGAAGGGCCCTCTACCAGGCCAAATCGCTCGAATAACTTGACAAAGACGGACGCAAACGGTAAAAGAAATGCGATTTTCGCGCCCGCTTGTTCAGGGGCCGCCAAGGACGCCCGATAGAATTCATCAACCCTCGTCGATCTGCCGGCGGCAGGTCGTCGCGGAGGAAATTGATGGGGCTTCGGCAACATCCTGGACCCCTGACCATCTCCGGCTTCTGCCTCCTCATCTCACTCATCGGCGGCTGCACGCTGGCTCCCATACCGGGCAGTTCTTTTTCCAGCCACCAGGGTGAGGTTCTGGTTAATTTTCCCACCGGGCTGAAGCTTCCCGCAGGGGAATCGCCGTCTTTCGCGGCCCCCGCCTCATCCACCCGGCCGACCCCCGTCCAGACCCCAACCCCCTCGCCTCTCGTTCTGGCCATGCAGCGCGCCGACTCGCACTACGAGCGGGGGCTCCAGGCCATGCGCCGCGGGAACCCGGACCAGGCTGAGTGGGAATTCGATGCCGCCCTCGAAACGCTCCTGGACGTAAACCTCGATGGCCAGCAGGGGACGGGGCTCCTGGAGACGACGCGACTGCCGGCATATCCTCCCTCGCCGTGGCTTGGCGCCCTGGTGAACCCGACGCGGACGCTCACCCCCGAACCGGTCGCGTCCGGGAACGTCGAGGAGCCGCCCTTGGAGGCACCGGCCCTCCTGACCCCAGAGGACGTGCAGGCCGTGACCGGGCCCCAACCGGAGGAGGTCAGACCCCTGCCGGAGCCGGATACTGGCAAGCATGATATCTCCGTCGTCTTCAACGACCAGGTCAAGATCTTCGTTCACTACTTCCAGACCCAGAAGTGGGGGGTGATCACGCGCGCTTTCGAGCGGGCCAGCCGCTACCTCCCCATGATGCGGAAGATCTTCCGCGAGAAGGGCTTGCCGGAGGACCTGCTGAATCTGGCCTTCATCGAGAGCGCGGTCAACCCCCGGGCGACCTCGCGCGCGAAAGCCGCAGGGATCTGGCAGTTCGTGCCGTCCACGGGACGATTGTACGGTATGGGAAGCTCCTGGTGGCTGGACGAACGGCGGGATCCCGAGAAATCCACCCGCGGCGCGGCTGAGTACTTGAAGAACCTGTACAACATCTTCGAGTCCTGGCCGCTGGCCCTGGCCGCCTACAACGCCGGGGAGGGAAAGATCCAGGCCGCGATCCAGCGCCAAAGGACCCGGGATTTTTGGTCCCTGCGCCTTCCCAAGGAGACGCGACTGTTCGTCCCGGCTTTCATGGCCATGACCATCATCTCCCGGGAACCGGAGCGCTACGGCTTTTCACCGCCCCCGGAAGAGCCGCTCGAGGTGGAGACGGTCTCCCTGCGGCACCAGACCGACCTCGCCCTCATCGCCCGAACTGCCGGGACGACGGTCGAAGAGATCCGCGACTTGAATCCCGAAATGATCCGTTGGGCCACCCCACCCAACCTGTCCAGTTACACGGTTCGCATCCCGGCCGGTCGCCGCGACGCATTCCTAGAAGCGCTCGAGCAAATTCCGCCCTCCCAGCGGATCACCTGGATCCGCCACCAGGTCCGGAAGGGCGAGACTCCGGCGGGCATCGCCAAGCGGTACGGAATGGATGTCCAGGTCGTCCTGGAAGCGAGCGGGCTCCGCAAGCGGCAGGCCTTCCTCAGGCAGGGCGCGACGATCCTCCTTCCCGCCTCCGCGGTGGGGAGCAGCCTCGCGCACGCGACGGAGGCGAAGCGGGCCAGCCGTTCCACTGCTCGCCCTACGCCGGCAAATCGCTACACCGTGAAGAAGGGCGACACGTTGGCCGGGATCGCCCGGGCCCATGCCGTGTCCCCGGAGGACCTCCGCCGCTGGAACAACCTGTCGCGGGACGCGGGGCTCCGGCCGGGGCAAACCCTGACCATCCGCCGGGCACAGCAGGCCCGTGCGGCCAGCATCCCTGGAGCCAGGCCCGCCGCGGGTTCTCCGACGCCGGCTGCTTCGGGGGGGAAGCGCTACATCGTCAAACCGGGGGACACCCTGTGGACTATCGCCCGGGCCCATGCCGTGTCCCCGGAGGACCTCCGCCGCTGGAACAACCTGTCGCGGGACGCGGGGCTCCGGCCGGGGCAAGAGCTGGAGATCAGGAGTCCCGCATCATAGGTTATGGCCGACCCAATCCGCCGACTCCTCTGCCACGGGCCCGACCTGCCCATCGCATCTCGATCATCTCACACCCGATCGAAGTAACGGGCACGCATGCCGCACCTGGAACTATGACCGCACAGGAGGACACCCGATGACCAAGATCGAGCGAGTGCGGGCGGCCCTGGCAGGCAACCCGGTGGACCGGCCGCCCTCCAGCATCTGGTATCACTTCGGAAACCAGCACGCCTCGCCGGAGCGGACGGCCCAGGTGCACCTGGAGTTCTTCGAGGCCTACGACCTCGATCTCCTGAAGGTGATGAACGATTACGACTACCCCATGCCGGAGGGCATGGAGGTCATGGCCACGCCGGAGGACCTGAAACGTCTCGCCCCATTCGACGTGACCCGGACGCCGCTGGGCCAGCAGCTCAAGGCGATCGAGCTGATCGCCAAGTCGCTCGAGGGCAAGGCCCTCTTCGTGGACACGGTTTTCAACGCCTGGAATACTGTGTGCCGCAATCTGGTCAAGGAGGCGATGGAGCCCCTGATGACCGCGCATCCGGAGGCGCTGGAGGCCGCTCTCCACGTCGTAAACGACAACCTCATCCAGTACGCCCTGGCCAGCCTGGAGCGGGGGGCCGCCGGGATCTTCCTGGCGGTGCCGGCCTCCGCCGAGAGCGTCACCCTCGAGCAGTACGTCCGGTTCATGCGGCCGTTCGATCTGAAACTGTTAGACGCCATCCGCAACAAGGGGGAGTGCCATATCCTCCATGCCCACGGCGAGAGACCCTACCTTGATCAGGTTCTGGATTATCCCGTCCACGCCTTATCCTGGGCCGACCTGAACGGTGGCCCATCCATTGCCGAGGTCCGTCGGCGGACCACCCTCAGCCTGATGGCCGGCCTGGACCACATCAAGTTTCCATACGTCTCGGCCCGAGCGATTCGCGACCAGGTCAAGGCGGCCCGCGCCCAGGCGGGCAACACCAAGTTCATCTTGGCACCGGGATGCTCGGTCCCGACCTACAGCTTCCCGCCCCTGATCAGGGCTGTGCGGGACGCCGTTCGGGCGTGAGTCGGAAGGATCCCCTGCGGATGGGGTCCCCGGCGGGCCATCTGCGGCGGCGGGCCGCCGTACTCCTCCATACTGAGCATGCCCTCCGCTTGCCTCTCCGGACCCATGGCAAAGCCCCCGCGGGGGGCGGATAAGCCTCTTCCTTTCACTTGACCGGCCTTTCCATGTCAGGAATCTGCGTTTCGGGGCGTGCAGCCCCGGCCCACACGGCTTCGGCGCACGGCCGGGCACCCGGCGATAGGGATGCATGCCGCAGCCCGTGCAGTGGTGTCAAGCCAAGAATGCCCTGGACGGACGTGGTAAGAACGACGGACGGTCCAGGTGGTTAGAGGAGGGATACCCTCTGCGGACTAGGTGGTGAACCGCTTGATGATGAATCGCCGGATAGCGTTGCGCTGCTCCTGATCCATCCAGACGAAACGGAGACCGTGGCGGAAAACCTGACCCACGCCGGCCACCATCTCGGGTGGGCCGGTCCAGACGACCTCCGAGACGGCACGCAGTCTGGAGTCGCCGGTCCGGAGGCTGATCTCGAGCAGGTTTCCCTTTCCGCACGGCTGGGGCAGTTCCAGCATGACACCGCCCTCGCTGAGATTCCGGATGAGTCCTACAATCCTCCCCGTGCCGGCCTGGCTGCCACGGCTGCGCAATCGGCAGATCGCTCCGATCTCGACGTTGAAGCGGGGGTAGCGTCGCTTGGGGTGATCATCGGCCGGGGCCGTCGCCTTCCCAGGTTTCGTCTTGGGACGGCCGACCCGCAGAAAGAGAGCCACGTTTTGGGCGAGGCGCTCCAGGCCGACAGGCTTGGGGATATACCCGATGCAGTGCCGGAACACCTCTTCCGCTCGCGTGCCCGAGATCTCCTCCGCGGTAAGCGCCGCCACCACGATGCCGGCCGTCTTGCGCTGCTCGCGCAGTTTCTTGGCGACCGATAAGCCGTCCACGTCCGGCAACCCGAGGTCCAGGAGGATGAGATCCGGAGGCTGCTGGACGGCCAGCGCATAGGCTTCAGTGCCGGTGCCGGCTTCGATGACCTCGTAGCCCAGGCGGCTCAGGGTATCGGCCAGGGCCACCCGCAGAGAGTCATCGTCCTCTACGATCAGCACCGTCTCCCCGGACATGCCGGCCTCCGCGCGGAACAAACTGGACACTAGCGATCAGCCGAGGGCGAGTCAAGGCTTTTCGCAATACCCCGGACCCGGCAGGAGAGAACGCAGGATTGCAGTGGCGGTTTAGTCGAGTATAATTCCTCGACCCGCGGTGGCGACGCGGATTACCAACCGGAGCGAAAGGAGGAGGATCCCATGGGAACCATGAAAGAGTTTGCGGGGGTATTCTATCGCGAGGGAGCGTTGGACCCGAAGACCGCACAGTTGGTCGCCCTGGCCGCCATGGCCGCAGCCGGCTGTACCAGCTGAACGCCGGCTCGCTTCGCGGCCGCGAAGCAAGCCGGCGCTACGGAAGACGAGCTCATGGAGACCCTGTACTACGCCATGCGGGGGGCCGCCCGGGCCGCCTGGAGCACCATCAAGTACATTGACGGGATCGAGGATCTGAACAAGAAGTGGAAAGAGAAGTACGAGCGCGCACCCGGGAAGTAACTCTCATCGGTCAGGAAATCGGCACGGCCCCTCCATCACTCGGAGGGGCCGTGGCTTTTCTGTCAAGTCAACTTCCCGACGCGGCAGCCGCGGCGACCTTGGCTTCCGCCGCCAGGATCCTGGCATGCGCGTCCTCGACGGCCTGGGTGAAGAGCTTTTGCGCCACCACCTCGTCGAGCGCGTGGGTGCCGATCATCAGGGAAAGGCTGTTGGGGCTGCGCTCCGTCTCTGCGACGAGCTTGGCTGCCCCGAGGACGACCTGGCAGGCCGCGGGCAGAGCGACGTTCGGAGGCAGATCGTGCGCGATGGCAGCATCGACGAGGGCGGTGATCACCGGGAACACGTAAGTCGGCCCTACCGCCGTCAGGGCCGTAGCGATGGCCATTTGCTCCTCGGGGATCTCTTTCGCCTCGCCGAATACCTTCAGCAGTTCTCGGACCTCGCCCGCCTCCATTCGGCCGACATGACTTCCGAAGCAAAACGGATTCATGCCCTCCCCGATCCAGGATGGTGTATTGGGAATCAGGCGCACCACGGGTACTGGCTTGCCGATAGCCTGTTCCATGAGTTCGGTAGAGACAGCGGCGGCCAACGAAAGGACCATGTGGTTAACTCGCAACGCAGCCGCGACCTCTCTCAGGACCGGCACGGCGGCCAGGGGTGGCACGGCCAGGAACACCAGATCGGTTCCCGCCGCGACCTCGCTGTTGCTCTGGGCGGCCCGGACACCAAACGTGGTGGCCAGACGTTCTAGGATTGGTGTCTTGATGTCATAGGCCAGGATGTCTTCTGCCTTGGCCATTCCACTGCCGAGAAGACGGCGGATAAAGACCTCGGCGATGGCCCCCGCACCCAAGAAACCGAATCGTTTACCCGCGAGTGCGTTCATGAACGATCTCCCAGCCCCCCCGCTTTCAGGTGTCGTGCGCCTACCGGAGAGGCGTTGGCACGCTCCCGTTCAGTTGGCGCTTCCGGTCTCGGACAGAATCCCTTTCAACTCTCCGACGGTGGGGACCCTGCCCGACATCACAATTTTTCCGTCCACGATGACAGCAGGAGTGGCCATGACCCCCAACGTCGCAATCTCCTTCACGTCATAGATGTGCGAGATGTCGGCAGCCAAGTCCAGTTGTGCGCACGCATTGATAACGTTCTGCTCCGTCGTCCGGCATCGCGGACATCCGGGTCCAGCAATCTGGATCTTCATGATTCCTGCCTCCGGTCATAATGTTGGGTGGAGCGATGATGTTCCTCGAAGCTCTTGAGGCTGCTTGCCTCGGGCGCACTCGGAACTGGAACACGTAATCGTCGTCAGGAGTATGCCCTTGCAGAAGGGACAATTCATCGATCGGCTCGGGTCGTCAGGGAAAGGAGTGTCCCGCCGTGACGATGTCGTGCAGCGGCAACAGATTAAACAGGTACCCGACGATCAGGATGCCGGCGGTGACCACCCCGATGAACACGGCGATCAGGCGGGGCTTGAGCACCTGCCGCAGGATGATTGCCTCCGGGGTGGAGATGGAGATCACCGCCATCATGAAGGCCAGGACCGTGCCAAGCGCCGCGCCCTTGGCCAGCAAGGCCTCTACCACGGGGATCATGCCGGCCGCATTGGAGTACATGGGTACGCCGATGAGGACAACGAGGGGCACGGACCACCACGCGCTCTTCCCCATGATCCCTGCCAGGAAATTCTCCGGGACATACCCGTGGATGCCCGCGCCGACCGCTATACCCAGGACGACGTAGAACCACACCTTACCTACGATCTCCCGAACCACACCGAGGGCGTAGCGGATTCGCGCGACCCAGTCGAGGCGCCGCTCGGGCCCCCCGTCTCCCATCCGGGCTTCGTACACCCACTCCTCCACGTGCTTTTCCATGTGCAGGCGGCCGATCGTCCACCCCGACACCATGGCGATGGCCAGGCCGGTGGTCATATAGATCACCGCGACCTTCCACCCGAGCATCCCGTAGAGGAGCACCAGGGCGACCTCGTTCACCATGGGAGCCGAGATCAGGAACGTGAGGCTCACGCCCAGCGGTACACCGGCGGTCACGAACCCCAGGAAGAGCGGCACGGCCGAGCAGGAGCAGAACGGGGTGACGATGCCGAGCAGCCCGGCCAGCACGGTCCCCACCGACTCCCGCTTCCCGGCGAGGATCCTGCGCGTGCGCTCGGGGGTGAAGAAGGAGCGGACAATCCCCACCCCGAAGACTACCAGCAGGAGCAACATGAGGACCTTCGGGGTGTCGAACAAGAAGAACTCCACGGCGCCGGCCAGATGGGTGCCCTGATCCAGGCCCAGCAGCGCGTAGGTGGCCCAGCGGGCCATGGGCGCCAACTGGCCGTAGATCAGCCACCAGGCCGCCAACGCGACGCCAAGGACCGCCAGATATCGGCCGGTGAGATTGTTCCGCACGGCCGCGGCCTGTTCTATTTCGCTCACCCCCTGCTCCGCAACCGCCATTACCTCTCCTCCTCGCCAGGCCCGTCGGCGGCCTGGTACTGGAGCCTATAAGCAGAGACTCCTCAGGTCCCTCGAATCGGCCCGGCCCTTCGACCACCTCAGCAGACGAACTTACGAGCCTACGGGGGCAGGAACGAGCCGGCGCACAAGCTCCGTAACCCTCACCTCGATCTCGTCCCGGACCTCTCGGAACGTCGCCAGAATCTGGTCGTCGCTGCCCGTCGCCGCGGCTGGATCTTCGAGCGGCCAGTGCAGCCGTTTCACCACCGGCGGCAGGACCGGGCATCGCTCGTCTGCGTTTCCGCAGACAGTGACCACCAGATCCATGCTTCGGGCCAGCGCCTCGTCAAACCCTTTCGACCGCTGGCCCGAGATGTCAACCCCCTTCTCCTGCATGATGGCCACGGCAAACGGGTTCAACTGGCTTGGCTCCATCCCCGCACTGCACGCCTCTATCCGGCCCCGGCCGATATGGCGGGCAAACCCCTCGGCCATCTGGCTGCGCGCAGAATTGCCAGTGCAAACGAACATCACCCTGACCGGACCTGGCATACTCCCCTCCCCGATGCGCGGCGCTCACCAGGGCGAGCGTCAGCGAGAGGCCACTGCCCTTTGAACTTTCGGCGCGAGCGCGAAGTACTTCCGCTGGAACCAGAAGGCCACATTGACAAGACTGATGAGTACCGGCACCTCCACCAGCGGACCAATGACGGCGGCAAAGGCAGCCCCGGAATTCAGCCCAAACACGCCGACCGCCACCGCAATGGCCAGTTCGAAGTTGTTGCTGGCGGCCGTGAAGGACAAAGACGCGCTCTTCGCGTAGTCCGCCCCAAACCTCCGGCTGATGTAGAACGAGGCCAGAAACATCACCACGAAGTAGATCAGCAAGGGAAGGGCAACCCGCAGCACATCCAAGGGCAGACGGACGATGTATTCCCCCTTCAAGCTGAACATCACGACGATCGTGAACAGAAGCGCGATCAGCGTGAGGGGGGAGATGCGCGGGATGAACTGCGTCGTGTACCACGCTTTTCCCTTGAGTCCGATCAGGCTGAATCGGGTGATCACTCCCGCGATGAAGGGAATGCCGAGGTAAATGAACACGCTCTCCGCAATCTGGCGGATGGAGATGTCTACCACCGCACCCCGCAGCCCGAGCCAGGTGGGCAGCACGGTGATGAAGACATAGGCATACACGGAGAAGAACAACACCTGGAAAATGGCGTTGAAGGCTACGAGGGCCGCGCAGTACTCGGTGTCGCCTTTCGCCAGATCGTTCCAGACGATGACCATGGCGATGCAGCGCGCCAAGCCGATCAGGATGAGCCCGACCATGTACTCTGGGTAGTCGCGGAGAAACGTGATTGCCAGGAGAAACATCAGGATCGGGCCGATGATCCAATTCTGGACGAGAGAAAGCACAAGGACCCGGACATCCTTGAAAACCCGCCCGATCTCCTCGTACTTCACCTTGGCGAGCGGTGGGTACATCATGAGGATGAGGCCGAGCGCGATCGGGATCGAGGTCGTCCCCACCTGGAACGCCGAGATCCAGGTAATGCTGTCGGGCAAGAGATATCCCTGGCCCACGCCGACAAACATGGCGAGGAAGATCCACAGGGTCAGGTACCGGTCGAGGAACGAGAGCCTCTTGGCAACCCCTTGAGTCATCCGGAACCTCCTTCGTTGAGAGAAAGGATGGGGCTTCGCGTGCCTCCCTGCCGGGACGTCCGTACCGGGATACCGACGGCCAGGCTTCGACAAACGCCAGAGTTACCTCTGCCCCACGACGCACCGCCCCGCCTGGCGGAGCGCCAGGCGCCGCCGCAGGCGCGCGTCATCCCGTTTCGCGTCCGGCAGATCCCTCAGGTGCGCGCCCAGGACCTTCAGCAGGGCCTGGTGGACGCCGCTCGGGGCCGCGCCCCCGCCGATCCGGTAGTGCATCCACCGACCGCGCCGCCTCGCCTCGACCAGCCCGATGGCCCGCATCTGGCGCAGGTGGCGTGACACCTTGTACTGGGGCATGCGCAGTGCGTCCACCAACTCACAGACACACAACTCCTGGCGGAGCAGCAAGCGGACGAGGCGCAGCCGGGTGGGGTCCGCCAGAACAGCCAAGAGTCGGGACATGTTTTTCATCGGAGTCGAGCCTCACAACATATGCGGATCAGCGCATATATTAATTCCGGCTATCCACGCTGTCAACCCGAGTTGTGAATATGTAGGGGGATGTGAACCCGGAGTGAACGGCACGCATAACCTGGCCAAGCCCGTAGGCGGAGGCCGCGGTCGTCCTCTCGTCCCCTCAGGCCGGGCGCCGGGACAGACGCTTGCGCACGTCAACATGCTTTTTGAGCGGGAGTGTGACCCCCACCCAAGAGCTTGAAGATTTGAAGTGCCGGACGCGGCGCTGGAAGTCGTCTTGCCTTTCCGGCAAAGCTTTGAGAATATCTGGGGGCCCGGCTTTGCTGACGCCAAGGCACGGCGGTACAATTCAACAGGATGACCGACCTGACGCGAGGGGATCGGAGGATGCGGAGAAAGAACATCGCCACTGGAACGCCCTGGGAACCCATCGTGGGATACTCGCGGGCCGTCCGCATCGGATCCATGGTGTACGTCTCCGGCACCACCGCCACGGATGCAACTGGCAAGATCGTCGGCCACGGGGACGCTTACGCCCAGGCGCGCCAGGCCCTCAGGAACATCGAGGCCGCCCTCCGTGCGGCCGGGGCCAGCCTGAAGGACGTGGTGCGCACGCGCATGTACGTCACGAACATTGACGACTGGGAGAAAGTCGGCAAAGCGCACGGGGAGTTCTTCGGCGACATCCGGCCGGCCACCAGCATGGTCGAGGTAACCCGCCTGATCGCCCCCGAGATCCTGGTGGAGATCGAAGCCGACGCCGTGACCGCTGATTCGGGCGACCAAGGGGCGCGGCCGTGATCGCCGAGGTCACCCGGGGCTCGAGAGGAGCTGCCGTGAAGATTGAGCGGATCGATCACCTGGTTCTGACCGTGCGCGATATCCCGGCGACCTGTGATTACTACTCGCGCGTTCTTGGGATGCAGGTTGTCACCTTCGGCGGCGACCGGAAGGCGCTGCAATTCGGCCGGCAGAAGATCAACCTGCACGAGCGCGGGAAGGAGTTCGAACCGAAGGCCCTGCAGCCCACCCCCGGCTCGGGCGACCTGTGCTTCATCACCGAAGTCCCTTTGCCGCAGGTCGTGGATCACATCCGGTCCTGCGGCATCCAGATTATCGAAGGACCGGTGAGGCGAACGGGGGCCGTGGGGCCCATCGAATCCATCTACATCCGGGATCCCGACGGCAATTTGATCGAAGTCTCGAACTATCTGGACCGCGCCTCCTGAGCGCGCATCCCGGCCCTTTCGACCGGTGAGGTGAGAATCCATGCCTCTGGAAGCCGTGGAGATCCGCAATGCCGTGCCGAGCGATGCCGCAGCCATCGCCGCAATCTACAACCAGGGAATCATCGACCGGATCGCCACCTTGGAGACGGAGGAGCGAACACCCGAGGAACGGTCGGCTTGGCTCGCCGCCCGGGGACCGCGACACCCGGTGCTGGTGGCAGAACGGGACGGGGCGATCGTGGGTTGGGGCAGCCTGAACCAGTTCAACCCGCGGAAGGCCTACGATTTTGTCGCCGACTTCTCCGTGTATGTGGAGCGCGCCTGGCGCGGGAGGGGTGTGGGCAGCGCCCTCCTCCGCGCTCTGGTTGCCCGGGCGAAACAGCTCGGGTATCACAAGCTGGTCCTCGCCGCCTTTCCCTGGAACGCGGGAGGGATGGGACTCTACCAGAAGTACGGCTTCCGTACGGTCGGGATCTATAAGGAGCAGGGCCTGCTGGACGGGAAGTGGGTGGACACCATCATCATGGAGAAGATCCTGTAGGCTCCCATCCAAGAAATTCGCAGAGTATCTCGTCGCCCCTGGGGTCGCCCCTCGGGACGCTACGAGACAGGGGGCGATATGCGGGTCCTGGTCCAGCGCGTTGCCCGGGCGGCGGTTCATATTGACGGGGAGACGGTGGCATCCATAGGGCCCGGCCTGTTGTTGTTCGTCGCCTTCAAGGCCGGGGACGATGACGCCGACCTGACATGGATGGCCGAGAAGGTCGCCTACCTTCGGATCTTCGAGGACGACGCGGGAAAGATGAACCGTTCGCTGCTGGATGTCGGGGGGCAAGCTTTGGCCGTTTCCCAGTTCACCCTGTACGGCGATGCCCGGAAAGGCCGGCGGCCCAGCTTCGATGCGTCCGCACCTGCGGGTCAAGCCCGTCCGTTGTTCGAGAAATTCGTTGACATTCTCGCCTCCTATGGAATAATGATTGCCATTGGCCGATTCCAAGCCGTCATGCAGGTGGAACTGGTCAACGATGGGCCGGTGACAATCATGCTTGATTCACCCGGGAGGGAAGCCCCCCGGGGATAGTGGAGTATGGCCATGGGTGCGACCATCGCCGAGGCCGAGGGGGCCTCGGACGCTTCCACCATGGCTCGCCCGACGCAGCCGGAGGAGAACGGGCGGGCCTTTTTTTGCGTCCGGCGCTGGTACCAGCGGTTCCAGAATTCAGTCCTCCAGCCGGGCATCGATCGTCTGCTGGAGGTCGCCCCATTCCTCACCACCCTCTTGCTCCTGTCGGTGTACCCCCTCCTGCGGTATCTCCTGCGGGATCCCTTCCCGGCCGAGGTGTTCCGCTTCGCCTTCATCTCGTTCTGGATCGGCTTCCTGATCGTGAACATGGTCCGGGCCCACAAAACCCGGCAGGCCATCCTCCAGAATCTCGAAGTGGACTGGCTGGGCCGACTCCGCTCCCAGGGGGTCCCCCTCAGCCATTACGTCATTTTCATGCCCCTCAAGCACGAGAGCAACCGGCATGTCCTGTTCCAGTCATTCCTGTCGGTGGAACGGCTGAACTACCCGAAGTCCCTGGTGACGCTCGTCCCCATCGTGGAGGCGGAAGATCGCATCACGTTAGAAAAGCTGGAGGACGTGGTCGCGATCTTCGAGCGCCGCATGCGGGTCGAGCCCTTCATCTACCCCACGGAAGGCCTGCCGGTGAAGTGCAAGGCGACGTCCGTAACCACGGCCGGGCGCCATCTGGCGGGACGCATCGCCGACGGAACGTTCCCGGTGCCCACGGGCGGCGTCAAGGTCCTCATCATCGACGCCGACACCATCCTGCACCCGCAGGACCTGGCCTTCCGCGAGTGGACGCATCGCGAGGAGGACGCTCAGGCCTCTGCCCGAGGGGTGCGGGGTGTCGTGCTCCAGTCGCTGACGACGTACACCGCGAACTACTGGAAAGTCCCCATGCTGCCCCGGCTGCACAACACCGGCTTCGTGCTCTACCAGATGGGGAAGATGCAGACCAAAGGCGACTACCTGGTCCTGGGTCCGGGGACCAGCATGGACTTCGAGGCGTTCCGGGCCGTGGACTATTTCGAGCCCAACCGCCACAACGAGGACATGCAGTTCCGGTACAAGGTCGTGATGGAGGGCTACCGGGTCGCGCCGATGAGGATGCCGACCTGGGGCCAGGCGCCTCTCACCACCCGCGAATCCTGGGGGCAGATCGCGCGCTGGGCGCGGGGCGCCGTGGATGTGAAGTTCATCGTGCGCTACCGGCGGAAGTTCCGCGCACCGGGAATACCGCTGGTGAAGACGAAGACGGTCCAAGGTCTGCGGGCGCTCCTCGCCAATGCCATGCCGCCCCTGACCGTGCTGTTGCCGGCCCAGCTCATCCTGATCTCCTGGATCAGCCCGTGCGTGCGCGATCTTTGGCCGGTGCCGGTGTTCCTGTCGCCGGACATCCTGGCCCTGAAGTTGGCTGGGAAGAGCCTGTGCGTGAGTCCCATGGCGGCCTTCAACCTGATCTTCCAGACCATCGTCCTCACCTCGTCCATGCTTCTCGGCATGGTGGTGGTCCCCCACACGCTGAAGCCGATCATCCACCACCAGGCGCCGCGGCGCTGGCGCCGAACGCGCAAGTTCGCGGAGTGGTTCCGCCTGGTCTTCACGCCCATCAATCTGCACAGCTACTTCCTCATGGCCACGGCCCAGTTGTACACACAGGGCAAGCTGGCCCTGGGCCTGCCCATCACACATACGCCGGTCACCAGGAAATGACCCGGCAAGCCTTCAGCTGTCAGCCGTCAGCCCTCAGCCAAAAGCTGAACGCTGACTGCTGACAGCTGACTGCTGGACGATGCGGATCGGGCTCTTCACGAATAACTATCGCCCGCTGGTCAACGGCCTGGCGACCTCGGTGGAAACGTTTGCCCAGGCATTCCGCCGGGCAGGCCACGCTGTGACCGTCGTGGCGCCGCGATACCCCCGCGTGCCTGGTCGCGAGGAGGGCGTGCTCCGGGTGCCGGGCCTCCGTGCCCCCACCCATCACGCCTACGTCCTGCCCATGGCCTGGTGGCCGGGCGTGGCGAGCGCGGTGGCGGATCTCCAGTTGGATGTCTTTCACGCCCAGCATCCGCTGCTCCTGGGAGGCGCGGCGGCCCGTTGGGCCCGCCGGTCGAAGCGGCCGCTCGTCTTCACCTATCACACCCACTACGACCGCTACGCCCACTATGTCCCCGGCCCCACCCGCCTCGTGGCTCGACTGGCAATCCGGCAGGCCGCAGCCTTCGCCGATCGTGCCGACCTGGTGGTGGCACCCGGGCCCGCTGTCGTTCGCGCCCTCCGCGCCCAGGGGGTGCAGACCTGGATCGCGATCGTCCCCACGGGCGTCCCCCTTCCCATGACTTCTGCGGCCCCACGTCGGATGACCTGCCGCCAAGACCTCGGCCTCGACGAGGGAAACCCACTCTGCCTCGCTGTCGGTCGTCTGGCGAAGGAGAAGAATCAAGGGTTCCTGCTCTCGGCATTCGCCCACATCCTCCCGGATCTCCCGAATGCCCGGCTGGTCCTGGTGGGCGAGGGCGATGACCGTCAGCGCCTCGAACGGCTGGCCCATTCCTTGGGCATCAGAGGCTGCGTTCGGTTCGTGGGCGCTGTTCCTCACGAGGCGGTGGGCGACTACTACCAGGCGGCCGATCTGTTCCTGTTCCCCTCGACCTCCGAGACACAGGGGATCGTGGTGCTCGAGGCCTTGGCCGCCGGCCTGCCGGTGGTGGCGGTGACCTCGGACGCGGCCGCGGATCTGCTCGGTGACGGCCAGGGCGGCATCCTCACGCCCGAGGACCCGGTGGCGTTTGCAGAGAGCGCTCTGGCCCTTTGGGAACAGCCGGAGCGAAGGCAGGGCGTAGCTGAGGCGGGAAGGCGGATTGCGGCACGGTACGCCCCGGATGCCTGCGCCGCCACGATGCTTGACCTGTATGAGGAGCTGGTCCGATCTTGGCAGGCCGCTCGGGTCGGCGCCTGCGCCGCCAGCCCTACGGAAGCCCGGACGTGATGGAAGCTCACATTGACCGCTTCCTCGAACACCTGGTGGTGGAACGCGGCCTGGCTCAGAACAGTCTGGAGGCCTACCGCCGCGACCTCGCGCGGTACGCGAGCTATCTGAAAGGCCGGCGGAAGCGCGTCACCGCCTTGGATCGGACCGAGGTGCCGCGATACCTTCTGGCCCTCCGCGAATCGGGGTTGAGCCCCCGCTCCGTGGCGCGCCACCTGTCGGCCATCCGCCAGTTCCACCGCTTTCTGGTCCGCGAGGGCCACGCGACCGAGGACCCGACGGCCCACCTGGAATCGCCTCACCCTTGGCGGCGGCTCCCCACGGTCCTGAGCAGCGAGGAGGTGGAACGGCTCCTGGCTCCTCGCGAACTGAAGACCCCGCGGGAGCTTCGCGACCGGGCCATGCTGGAAGTGTTGTATGCGTCCGGCTTGCGCGTGTCAGAGCTGGTGGGCCTGCGACTGGCCGATCCCGACCTGGCCGTCGGGGTCGTTCGCGTCCTGGGGAAAGGTGACAAGGAACGGTTGGTGCCGCTGGGGGACGCCGCGGTGGCAAGCCTGCGCGCCTATCTCGCCCACGGGCGACCACGCCTGGAGAAGCGCCGCACCAGCCCCCACCTGTTTCTCGGACGGCACGGTCACGGGCTGACGCGCCAGATGTTCTGGCAGCTCCTGAAGCGGTACGTCCGGGCCGCGGGGATCACGAAGCGCGTGACGCCCCACACGCTGCGGCACTCCTTCGCCACCCACCTGCTGGAGCGGGGGGCGGACCTGCGCTCGGTCCAGCTCATGCTCGGCCACGCCGACATCGGCACGACCCAGATCTACACCCACCTCTCCCGCGCCCACCTGAAGGCCATCTACGACAAGCACCACCCCCGCGCCTGAGCGCCTGTCCACATAGGATTATCAGTCTCTGCCCCCGCCCGGCTATTCCTCCTGCGGGCCCACAGACATTCAAAACGCATCTCAGAAAGCGCCCGCACTCGACGTGCAGCAGTGCAAGGGCGAGATAAGCATTCGACTGGCGGTCATAGGCGGAGGAGGCCGGACCTCCCGGGGAATTTTCGGCAATCCAAAGGTGGGTGGGAAATGGCAGGCTTCAAAGAGCGACGGATTTCGCAGGGATGCCGCCCAGTCGAACGCGGCGGTCATGTCTATGCCGAGAACCGCCTTTCGACAATACCGACGGGTCCTGCAATGCTTTGGTCTTGTCCCCCCTTTGCACCATAACCCCGAAGGTCTGTGCGCGGACCTCAATGATTTCTTGGATTTCGTAACACGCACATTCTCTGCAGCCAATCCTCAAGAGGGGTCAACCGGGACGCTGGGCACCTTATCGTCGGAAAACTTCTTAGGCGAGCAACGCTTCTGCCCGCTCCCGTATCGTGGCCTCGATCTTCCCCTTGAAGAAAGCTGCGGCGAGAGGCAGATCGACGGAGAGCTCCACTTGCGACGGCCTCACGGCCAGCGTCCCGGAAACGGGGAATCCCATGGCAGAGAAACTGAAAGTGCCACTGCTCCCGCTCCAGTCTTCGTGGAGGTTGCTGATCTTGCCAGCGAATTGAGTCTTGACTTCCCCCCGCATGCCTTGGATACGCCTCAAGGCCTCGTCTTGTGAGAGACGGTGCGGGACAGTCATGTCGAGCTTCGGCATCGGCGTCCTACTTTCAAGGTTCAAATTACCACGACACCCTCATGGCGGGGACTACCGGTATTTCGTAACACGCACATTCTGCGTAATCAAGCTTCTCAACTCCGCGGGACGAAGGAGGGTCAGGCAGTTAACCCACAGTTCAGGTCAGGGACATCACTTCCACCTGAAGGTGCTTCTTTCGGGCCTCATCAACCAGCGCCTCAATTCGTCCGGCCACATCGTCCGGGATCCAATCCGCACCGCAGAGCGAGCAGACCGTTGCTGGAACGTTCCGGACCACCACAACACCAAAGCCGAGATCGACGGTGAAGGTGGTCGTCCCGGGTTTCTTCTCCCCCCCGCACAGCGGGCAGAGATCCCCACCCCTCATTTTCATGATCTTCTCCTCGTCCTGAAATCCGGCTCGAAGTGCTCCAGATCCGGTTCGTACACGGTAATCACGAAAGCGCGCTCGTTCGCTGCATCGAAGGCGGCGACCACATGGATCGGTCGGGTCTTTATCCACCCCAAGAAGAGCGCCGATGGAAATGGCTGGTCGTCGGGATAATCCTCAATCGGCTCGCCAGGGAGAAGCACATCCAATGCGTCGGATCGTCGGATATCTCGCTCCATCATGCGTTCGAGCGCGTGGCGCTGCTATTCTAAGCGCGAGGCGCGAACAGCAGTCCTCATGCGATCCACATCGAGGCTGATTGCCATTCTCTGGTTCCTTGACCTCGGACGCGAGGACAAACGCAGTGCACATTCTTACGCCGATCGTATTTAGGAATTCCTCGCAGCGCAAGAGGATTGTTTGCAGACCTCCCCACCCTCAGCCTCACCTTGGAGAGAACCAGACACCGAGCTCAAGCAGCATCAGCACGGGGACGATGGGGACACGGAAAGCGTGAACTTGGTTCGATATAGCAGAGGCACCACGGACCCCGGAACCCTGCGGCGCTCGGAGGCCGTGGAGGGATTCGCAGGGTCAGGCGAGGTCCAGCTTGATGTGGAGTTCCTTGAGCTGGGCCGGGTCCACCGGCGAGGGGGCCTGGCACATCAAATCCTGCGCCCGCTGCGTCTTGGGGAAGGCGATCACGTCGCGGATGGATTGCGCCCCCGTCAGGATCATCACCAGCCGGTCCAGGCCAAAGGCGATCCCGCCGTGAGGCGGCGTCCCGTACTCCAGGGCGTCGAGGAGGAAGCCGAACCGCGCCCGCGCCTCGTCCGGGTCGATCCCCAGGGCCTGGAACATCTTGTTCTGGACCTCCCGCCGGTGGATCCGGATGCTGCCCCCGCCGACCTCCGCCCCGTTCAGGACCAGGTCGTAGGCCTTGGCGCGGATCTTCCCGGGGTCGGTGTCGAACAGCGCGATGTCCTCGTCCACGGGGGACGTGAACGGATGGTGCATGGCCGACCAGCGCTTTTCCTTCTCGTCCCACTCCAGCAAGGGGAAGTCGGTAACCCAGGTGGTCGCCAGCGCCTCGGGATCGATCAGCTTCAGCTCCTGACCGAAGCGCAGGCGGATCCGTCCCATGGCGTCGGCGGCGGGCTTGGGCCGATCCACGCAGAGGAGCAAGAGGTCCCCCTCCTCGCCGCCCATCCGCTCGCGGAAGCGCTGCAGGACGTCTGGCCCCAGAAACTTGGCGATGGGCGACTGGATGCCGTCGGGGCCGATCTTGAACCAGGCGAGCCCCTTCGCGCCGAAGCCCTTGGCGAACTCCTCGAGTTGATCGAGCTGGCTCCGGGAATAGCCCCCGCACCCCTTGGCATTCAGGGCCATGGCCCGTCCCCCGGCATCGAGCGGCTGGGCGAAGGCGCGGAACGAGGCCCCTGCGAAGAGGTCTCCCACGTCCTGGAGCTCCAGGCCGAACCGGATGTCCGGCGCATCCAGGCCGAACCGCCGGATGGCATCAGCGTAGGTGAGCCGCGGGAACGGTCGGGGGAGATCCACTCCCTTGATCTCTTTGAAGATCTCGACGACCAGCCCCTCCATGGTGGAGAGGACCGCCTCCCGATCCACGAAGGACATCTCGATGTCAATCTGCGTGAACTCGGGCTGGCGATCGGCGCGAAGATCCTCGTCCCGGAAGCACTTCACGAGCTGGAAGTACCGGTCGAAGCCGGAGATCATGAGCAATTGTTTGAAGATCTGCGGAGACTGGGGCAGCGCAAAGAACTCGCCCGGGTTCACGCGGCTCGGCACCAGGTAGTCGCGGGCCCCCTCGGGTGTGCTCTTGGTGAGGACGGGGGTCTCCACCTCGACGAACCCCTGGGAGTCCAGGTAGCGGCGCGTCACCTGGTAGAACCGGTGCCGCAGCCGCAGGTTCCGCTGGAGCGGCGCCCGCCGCAGGTCCAGGTACCGGTAGGTCAGGCGGATGTCCTCGGCGACGTCGGTCTCGTCCTCGATGGGGAAGACGGGCGTCTTGGCGTCGTTGAGGATGATCGCCTCCTGCGCCACCACCTCCACCTCGCCTGTGGCGAGGTCCGTGTTCTCGGTGCCCGGCGGTCGGCGGCAGACCTCGCCGCGGACGGCCACGACATACTCCGGGCGCATGGCCTTCGCGCGCTCGTGGGCGGCGGCGAACCGCTCGGGATTGAAGACGACCTGGCCGACCCCCTCCCGGTCGCGGAGGTGCACGAAGATGAGCCCCCCCAGGTCGCGGCGGCGGTCCACCCAGCCGTTCAAGGTGACCACCTGGCCCACGTGGGCGGCCCGCAGTTCGCCGCAATACAGGCTCCGCCCCCAGTCCGTCATCAGACGAACTCCCGCTCCGGCAGCCTGGTCAGGCGATCCACCACCTCGCCGAGGGGGACGGCCCGCTGTTCCCCGGAAACCATGTCCTTCAGCGTCGCCTCGCCCCGGGCGAGCTCGTCACTTCCCAGGATCACCGAGTACCGGCATCGATCCTTGTTGGCCTGCCGCAACTGGCCCTTCAGGCTTCGCCCCTCGAGGTCCACGGCGGCGCGCAGCCCGTGTCTCCGCAGCGTCTGGACGAGATCGAAGGCGGCGGGAAAGGCCTCTGCTCCGGCCGTGGCCACATACACGCCCGTATAGCTCGGCGCTTCTTGCCGGGCCTGCCCTGCCGCCAGCGAGGCGAGAATCCGCTCTTCCCCGATGGCAAAGCCGATGGCCGGCGTCGGCGGGCCCCCGATCTCTTCCACCAAGCTGTCATAACGCCCGCCGCCCGCCACGGCGTTCTGCGAACCCAATGCCGGGTTCAGGAACTCGAAGGTCGTCCGGGTATAGTAGTCGAGCCCTCGCACCAGACGTTCGTTCACCGTGTGCCCGATCTTGAGCCCATCCAGCAGGCGCCGCACCGTGGCGAAGTGATCGCGGCAGGGCGCGCACAGATAGGCCGCGATCGTGGGCGCGCCGGCCACGATCTGCTGGCAGGCCTGCACCTTGCAGTCCAGGATTCGCAGGGGGTTCTTCGTGAGGCGCACGTGGCAGTCCGGGCACAGCCCGCTCCGGTGAGCCTCGGCATAATCCACAAACGCCTGCCGGTAGGCCGGCCGGCAGTTGGGATCCCCGATGCTGTTGAGATGCAAGGAAATACCCTGGAGCCCCCAGGCGTCCAGCAGGTGGTGGAGCAAGGCCACCACCTCGGCGTCCACGGCCGGTCCCGGGGATCCCACGGCCTCCGCGTCGATCTGGTGGAACTGGCGAAAGCGGCCGGATTGGGGTCGCTCGTGGCGGAACATGGGCCCGATGAGGTAGAACTTCACCAGGCTGTTCTTGGCGCCCAGGTTGTGCTCCATGTAGGCCCGCATGAGCGATGCGGTGGCCTCGGGCCTTAGCGTGAGGCTTTCCCCGCCCCGATCTTCGAAGGTATACATCTCCTTCTCGACGATGTCCGTCCCTTCGCCGATCCCGCGGACGAAGAGTTCGGTGTGCTCGAAGGCCGGGGTGCGGATCTCGCCGTAGCCGTAGCGGTCAAGCACGTCGCGGGCGACCGCCTCCAGCGCCTGCCATTTCCCCGACTCCTCGGGGAGGATATCCGGTGCGCCCTTCACCCCTTTGATCACCGTGTCACGCCTCGCGAATTACGAATTTCGAACTTCGAACTTGGAATTTCGATCCGCATTCCGAATTCCGCAATCCGCATTCGGCATTCCGCATTCGGCATTCGTCTAGTATTCCGGCCTTCGGTCGAACCGGTGCGTGGCCTCGATGAATCGGACGGTCCCCGACCGGTACCGCATGACGACGGAGTGGGTTCGCGCCCCGCCACCGAAGAACCGGACCCCGCGAAGCAGGTCCCCGTCGGTCACCCCCGTGGCGGCGAACATGATGTCGGCGCCCCTGGCGAGGTCCCCGATGCCGTAGACTTGGTCCACGTCCTTGATACCTATCCGCCGCGCTCGCTCGACCTCCTCTTCGTTGCGCGGCCGCAGGCGCCCCTGCATGTCGCCGCCCAGGCACTGGAGCGCCGCGGCGGCGAGCACCCCTTCGGCCGCGCCGCCGGTCCCCATGAGGACGTCCACCCCTGTATCCGGGAACCCGGTGGCGATGGCCGCGGAGACATCCCCGTCCTGGATCACCTTGATGCGCGCCCCCACCTCGCCGACCGAGCGGATCAGCTCCGCATGCCGCGGTCGGTCCAGGACCACCACGGTGAGGTCCTCGACGTAACACTTCATGGCATCGGCGATGTTCTGAAGGTTCTGCTCGGGGCTCAGGTTCAAGTCCACGGCGCCCTTGGCCTTCATGCCCACGGCGATCTTCTCCATGTGCGTATCCGGCACGTGGAGGAAGCCGCCCTGCTCGGCGATGGCCACTACCGCCATGGCGTTGGCCCGACCCTGGGCCACAATCTTCGTTCCCTCCAGAGGGTCCAGGGCCACGTCCAGTGCCTGGCCGTCGCCGCTGCCGATGCGCTCGCCGATGAAGAGCATCGGCGCCACGTCCCGATCGCCTTCGCCGATCACGATGGTTCCGCAGAACGGCACCGCATCCAGGGCCAACCGCATGGCGTCCACCGCCGCCTGCCGGGCTGCTTTTTCGTTCCCCAGCCCCATCCACCTGGCTGAAGACAAGGCGGCCGCCTCGGTCACCCGGACCACATCCATGGCCAGATTTCGTTCCACGCCCTTCCCTCCATCGCGCGGGTGCTGCCGAGAGCAAAAGGGCGACACGGACCACCACGGCGGGGATCCGGCCGCCCCACAGCCGTCGGAGTATACTGCCCGCTGCGAAAGGGTGTCAACGGAAACATCACGAGGGATACCCAGAGTGGCGCGGACTTAGACGGTGAGAGTGACAGACCATAGCACGGCGATGCAAGCCCCACGTAACCGGAAACGCGAGGGGTGAGATCATTCGAATGCGCGAGTTGCTGTGGGGCGCGCCAGGATCCGGCTCGCTGGGTGGTGCCCTCCGCTGGCGAGCCTAGTGCCTCTATCCCGCGTGCGTTCATCGTCGCCTCAAGAACCCCCCACCTGTGGTGCTGACCGCAGGCAATTCTAACACTCTCGCGGAACCAGACAGTGCATGGCAACCTGGGTGGCCACCCTTCGGAGATCGTGGCTTCCAGCCCGTAGAAATGCGCTCCCACGGGGAGAATACAGGGTATCCTGAGCCGATCACGGACCCGGACTGGTGTTTTCACGAGGATTGCTACATCTTATTTATGGGAAGATTGCCGGGCCATGCCTCTGAAATCATCATGCGAGACTCTATACCTGATTGGGCAGGAAACTGTGGCCTTCGGTGACCAGAGCAGCGAGATCGGCTGGGCGTGAGACCCTCCCAGTGGGGCCATCGGACACGGGGGCGGAGAAGGGGACTTGGGGGACAGCAGCCAAGGGTGTGGAGGAGGGAAGGTGAAACTCTTTGATCCGCGCGAGGGTACTATAGGATAGGCGATCCGTCACAGTCGCCCGGAATGTTCCAGTCTCGGCGGCTCGGTGCGCAGGGGAGTGCGGCACGAGGCATGTGATGCCATGGAGGAAAGTGGGCAGCCCGACGCCGTGCCCGCCGAGGCCGAAGAAGGGGGAAGCAAGATGCGAAGAGGGCTTGTCTCTGCAGTCGTTCTGACGACGGCCCTCCTCCTCGGGGCTGCAGGGCCTGGTTTCGCAGGAAGAGGCGGCGCGGGGCCTCAGGGAGGGCATGGAGCGGTCCAACCGGGGGGCTCCTGGCATACAGGTTTCCGCGGGAATCCGGGGGGCAGACCGCATCCCGCCTGGCATGGGCATTTCCGCGGGTACCCCGGGGTCGGGACGGGGGTTTTCATCGGTTCCGGCTTTTGGTGGGGGGAACCCTGGTGGTGGGGACCTGCCTACCCGTATTACGCTACCCCGCCGATGCTCGTCCCGGAGGCGCCGCCCGTGTACATCGAACAGGAGCCTCCAGCGCAACAGCCCTATTACTGGTACTACTGCCCCAACCCGGCGGGCTACTACCCTTACGTCAAAGAGTGCCCACCGGGCTGGATGACGGTCGTCCCGCCCGTAAACCCGCCAGCCCCGTGAGTAGGGGTTGGACATGCGCCTGACCTGGAGGTGCTTCCCCTCCTCGCCGTGGTCGGGCTGAGCGCCTGCGCCACGATCCCGACCGGTCCGAGCGTGATGATCCTGCCGGGCCAGGGGAAGACTTTCGAGCAGTTCCAGACGGATGACGCCGCGTAATGCGGGACTGGCTCTAAGGCGCGTTGAGCTATGTCCTGCCCGTTGAAGGTTCTTCGGAAATCCTCGCTCAAGAAGCCCGTCTCCTCCGCACGCAGCCGCTCGATGAATGCACCCCTCCCCAGCATCCCAGCATCCAGCGCCGCCGGGACGGAAATATGCCCTCCGAGGCGCCGGAGCCTTGACAGATACAGGGCGGGCGCATAGGCTCAGGCGGGCTTTTTGGGCACCCGTCACTGCATTCCGAGGAGACCTACCATGAAACGGATCGCCGTCCTGACCAGCGGAGGTGACGCGCCGGGGATGAACGCCGCCATTCGCGCGGTCGTGCGCACAGGGCTCGATCGGGGATGGGAGGTCTTCGGTGTCCGCAACGGCTACGCCGGCCTGATCTCGGGGGTGATGGAGTCGCTCACGGCGCGCGACGTGGGCGGCATCCTCCAGCGGGGCGGCACCATGCTGGGGAGCGCGAGGAGCCAGGAATTCGAGACGGAGGCTGGACGGCGAACCGCCATCCGCCACCTGAGGGAGCGGCCGATCGAGGCCCTCGTCGTCATCGGAGGGAACGGGTCCCAGACCGGCTCCGATTGCCTCTTCCAGATGGGCTTCCCGGTGGTCGGAGTCGCCTCGACGATCGACAACGATCTGTTCGGCTCGGACATCACCATCGGCGTGGATACCGCCCTGAACATCGCCCTGGAGGCCATTGATCGGCTGAAGACGACCGCCTCCTCGCACCAGCGGGCCTTCCTGGTGGAGGTCATGGGCCGGGATTGCGGGTATCTCGCCTTGATGGCCGGGATCGCCGGCGGCGCCGAGGCCGTGGTGATCCCGGAGCTCGAGACGGATCCAGATGCGGTGGCGAAAGAGCTTCGCACGGCCTACGAGCGGGGAAAGCCGCACGCCCTGATCGTGGTGGCCGAGGGGGCGAAGTACAACGCCGAGGCGATGGCCGCCCACTTCCGCGATCACCGCGAGGAACTCGGCTTCGACCTGCGGGTCACCACCCTGGGCCACGTCCAGCGGGGCGGCGCGCCCGGGGCGTTCGACCGGATCCTGGCCACCCGGCTCGGTGCAGGTGCGACCGAGGCCCTCGCCCGGGGGGAATCCGGGGTCCTCGTCGGCATCGTCAAGGGCGACGTGATCACCACCCCTCTCCGCGAGATCGTCGGAAAGAAGAAGCCCTTGGACCTCCACCTCCTCGAACTCTCGCGGGTGCTGGCGAAGTAGCCGATCCCTCTTTCCGCCGACCGGAGCCCCTGGGCTGACGTCTGGTTCGGCCTTGTTCGCGGCGAGGACTCTTCGGACCTTTCCCCTTTACCGGTTTTTCGTCAGCATGCTAGTATCAGTCGAACGCAGGTGCCTCTGGCGCCGGCGGGCTCACTCCCGGATCCACAGCGAAGGGGGCTCAGGAGGATCGGATGAAACTGCAAGGGAAGGTCTTGGTCGCCCAGGGCGGCGGTCCCACCGCCGTCATCAACCAGTCCATGGTCGGCGTCGTCCTGGAGGGGCGGAAGTTTGCCCAGGTCACCAGCGTGTACGGCGCCGTCCACGGCGTCCGCGGGATAGTCAACGAGGACTTCCTGGACCTCACCCAGGAGACGACCCATAACCTCGAGCAGGTGGGCATGACCCCGGCCTCGGCGCTGTTCTCCACCCGGGACAAGCCGGACGAGAAGTACTGCCTGGAGATGTTCCGGGTCATGCGGGCCCACGACGTGCGCTACTTTTTCTACATCGGGGGCAACGACTCGGCGGACACCGTGCGGATCGTGAACCAGCAGGCCGAGAAGGCCGGGTACGAGTTCCGCGCCGTCCATATCCCCAAGACGATCGACAACGACCTGGTGGTGAACGACCACACGCCGGGGTATGGCTCGGCGGCCCGGTTCGTCGCCCAGGCCTTTATCGGGGCCAACCTCGACAACGCCGCCCTGCCGGGCGTGTACATCGCGGTGGTCATGGGCCGGAACGCCGGCTTCCTCACCGCCGCCTCGGCCGTGGCCCGGAAGTACCCCGACGACGGGCCGCACCTGATCTACCTGCCGGAGCGCCCGTTCAGCGTGGACAAGTTCCTCAAGGACGTGAAGGCCGTTTACGACCGGTTCGGCCGTTGCGTCCTGGCGGTGTCCGAGGGGATCGTGGACGCGCAGGGCAACCCGATGATCGCCAAGCTGCTGGACCGCGTCGAGAAGGACGCCCACGGCAACGTCCAGCTCTCCGGGACGGGGGCCCTGGGGGATCTCCTGGCCGAGCAGGTAAAGCAACATCTCAGCATCAAGCGGATCCGGTCGGACACGTTCGGGTATCTGCAGCGATCGTTCTTCGGCTGCGTGTCGGACGTGGATCAGCACGAGTCCCGCGAGGTGGGAGAGCGGGCGGTCCAGTTCGCCCTCTGGCACAACATGGACGGCTCGGTCACCATCCACCGGACCGGCAACTACTCCGTGGATTACCGCATGAGCCCCCTGAACGAGATCGCCGCCAAGACGCGGACTATGCCGGACGAGTTCATCAACAACGAGGGCAACGACGTGACCGGCGCCTTCCTGTTCTACGTCCGGCCCCTGCTCGGCTCGGGGCTGCAGTCACCGCACCGGCTGCGGGCACCGCGGGTGGCCAAGGTCCTGAAGAAGGAAGAATAGGCAGCTCGCTTGGCGGGAAGGATTATGGCCGGCGTTATCGCCGCAAGGAACGATCTGTTCTTCGGCGCCAAGATCGGCGAGACGGCGCGCCAGCTCAACGTACCGCTGGCGCTGGTCGGATCATCGGAGGATCTGATTGCCAAGGCCCGGACCATGCGCCCGGGCCTTCTGATTTTGGACCTGAATGCCGAGAGCTGTCGGCCCCTGGAGGCGATTCGCCAAGTGATGGCGGATCCCGAGTTCAACGACACCGCCCTTCTCGGCTTCTGCTCTCACGTCCAGCACGACCTCAAGGCCGCCGCTGCCGTGGCCGGGTGCAACCGGGTCATGGCCCGCTCGGCCTTCACGGCCGAGCTTCCCGAGATCCTGCGCCCCTACGCCCCCGCCGCTTGATCAAAGCTTACCAACCGCCAAGGCGCCAAGGCCGCTAAGAACCGTCAACTCCTGACAATCCAAGACAAGACCTCGAACCAAGAAGTCCTCACCCCGCCTCGGCAATTCCTCCTGAGAATCCGAATGTAAATGTCTTCTTGGCGCCTTGGCGGTCCAAGGTCTTTCTCAGATCAAGGTTAGGTGGTCGGAATCGCCACCCCCAGCTCCCCCGCAACCTCCCGGATCTGGTCCCAGGTCTGATCCTCGACGAAAATGCCCGTCCGTCGGCGCTCTGCCTCTGTGATCGCCTCCGGCTCTCCCGGTGTGAGGATCTGGTCCGTGCCCGGCACCGTGGGACTGGTCTTGAGGTATCGCAACAGGTCGTCCACCTCTGCGCGGAAGGTGCCGGGCGGGACGAAGCGCGCGATATCCACGACGATCATGAAGACCCCATTCAGGATGGGTCCGGGATGCTCCGTCGAGTACCCGCCCCGAGACATGATTCCCCCCAGAATCTCGACCATCAGGGCGAGGCAGTATCCCTTATGCCCGCCGGCCGGCAGGATACTGCCCGGGGGCGGGCCGTAGAGGGCGTTCGGGTCCGTCGTGGGGCGTCCCTCCGCGTCCAGGACCCACCCGAGGGGGATCTGTTCCTTCCGGTTCCGCTTCACCCGGACTTTCCCTTCGGCGGCGACCGTGGTCGCGATGTCGAAGCTGATGGGCGCCGCATTCCCCGCCGGGCAGGCGAAGGCGATGGGGTTGGTGCTCAGGCGCGGGGCGCGACCCCCCCAGGGCGCCATGCGTTGTCCGGCGCCCCCGGCGTTCACGGCCAGGATGGCCAGCATGTCGCGCTCGAGCGCCATCTCCGTATAATCCGCCAGGCGGCCGATGTGGTTGCTGTTGAAGATGCCGACGGTCGCGACGCCCACCGCCGCCGCCTTCTCCATGGCCACCTCCATCCCGCGACGCGCCACGATCTGGCCGAAGCCCAGCTTGCCGTCCACTAGAGCCGTGGCCGGTCCTTCCTGCACGACCTCAGGGTCGGCCGTAGGATTGGCGTCCCCCTTCCGCCACGAGGTGACGTATTGTGGGATTCGAATGACCCCGTGTGAATCATGCCCGCGCAGGTTAGACCGCACCAGAAGCTGGGCCATCCACGCGGCCCCGGCGGGGGGGACGCGGATAGCCTGAAAGATGTCCTTGGCGAGCCCTTCGAGGGAGTCAGGCTGTAGAATTGGCATGGAATTGGGTCTCCTGTGAATGTGGTGAGAGATTCAAGAGGAAGCTGTAAGCCGTCAGCGGTCAGCCTCTTTCCCCTGCACGTTCCAAGGCTGACGGCTGAAAGCTGATCGCCGAGCGCATGTTTCACAACATCGGGGTGATCGTCTCCACCGTCTCTTTGGACGGAACCACGGGAACGATCTCGAACTCGACGAGGTCCTGCCACTTGAGCATCCACTGCTGGAGCAGGCGCGCATCGTCGCATTCCATGAGCTGGAAGCAGCGGTCGAAGTTCGCCTCGATCCAGCTCCCCACATAGGTCAATCCCTCGGGCGCCATGCGGCCCCGCTCCCTGAAGCGTCGGTACACCGCCAGGGCGTCGCGGTTCTTGAAGCGCTCGATCATCATGAAGAGCATGGACACTCCTTTCGCTCCACCCTCCGCTGCTGCCGCGGGGTGCATGGGCGCCCGCTACCTCCCACCCCGCCCATCCCGTAGGCACAGGATTGGGAAAAGAGGAGAGGCGCCCGGACACCGCCTGGGCGCCTCACACGCACGCGCGACCGGTCGTGCTCAACCTTCCTCAAAGACACCCATCCGCCGGAACTTCTGGTACCGCTGGTCCAGCAATGTGTCCAGCGGAAGTTGACGCAGCCGATCGAACGCCTTCAGCAGGGACCCCTTGAGCGTGGTGGCCATCTCCTGGTGATTGCGATGCGCCCCGCCCGTGGGTTCGGGCACGATCTCGTCAATCACGTCCAGGCGTATGAGCGTCTGGGCCGTGATCCCCATAGCCGCGGCCGCCTCGGGCGCCTTGGCCGGATCGCGCCAAAGGATGGAGGCGCACCCCTCGGGGGAGATCACCGAGTAGATGGCATACTCCAGCATCAGCACGGTGTCCCCCACGGCGATCCCCAGGGCGCCGCCCGAGCCTCCCTCCCCGGTGATCACCACCACGATGGGCACCCGCAGCTCCGACATCTCGCGCAGGTTCCGGGCGATGGCCTCGGCCTGCCCCCGCTCTTCGGCGCCGATCCCGGGATATGCCCCCGGGGTGTCCACCAGGGTCAGGACCGGCTTGTCGAACTTCTCCGCCAGCTTCATGAGGCGAAGCGCCTTGCGATACCCCTCGGGGTTGGCCATGGCGAAGTTGCGCGCCAGCTTCTCCTTGGTGTCCCGCCCCTTCTGATGCCCGATGACCATGAGGGGCATCCCCTCCAGCCGCGCGAACCCTCCGACGATCGCCTTATCGTCGGAGAACGCGCGGTCCCCGTGCAGCTCGACGAAGTCCGCCAGCATCAGCCGGATGTAATCCATGGTGTAGGGGCGGGTGGGATGTCGGGCGATCTGCGTGCGCTGCCAGGGGGTCAGATTGGCAAAGACCTCCTCCTGCAGCCGGGCGACCTTCCGCTCCAGGCGCGCGATCTCGGTGGAGACGTCGACCTTCTCCGCTTCGGCGAACTGCTTCAACTCCTGGATCTTGACCTCCAGCTCCAGGATCGGCCTCTCGAATTCCAGGGTGTAGGTCGGCATTGAACATCCTCAGAACCGACAGGGATTGAGACAGGGACAGGGAAGAACCCAGAACCAAAAACGCGTCTCCCTGTCGCTATCCCTGTCTCTGTCGTCCCGTCATCAGCTCACGGTGAAGCACCCAGGGCCGAACGCCTCCTCCAGCTCCTGGCGGAGGTTGTCGTCCGCCGCCACGGTCAGCCCGGGCGCCGGGGCAATGGTGACCTGACCTCCCTCGGGAAGCTGAAGGTGCAGACGCAAGGGGGAACTTCCGGGATGCATTTCGAGGAGCGCCTTCAGCCGCTGCAACCCTTCAGAGCTGGCGGACGCTCCGGCCAACGTCACCTCGACCAAGGGGAGGCTGCTGTTTCCCGACAGAACCAGGGGCTGCACCTCGCTCAGCAAGAGCTTGACCGTCTCTTCCCCGATGTCCACCTGCCCCTTCACCAGGACCACCGAGTCTTTCGCCAGGTGGAACATACTGGACCGGTACAGGTCAGGGAACACCACCGCCTCGACCGATCCCTGCATGTCCTCCAGCGTGACAAAGGCCATCCGGTCCCCGTTCTTGGTGCTGATCTCCTTGACCGCGGTGACGATGGCCCCCAGCTTGACCGTGGACTTGTCCGGAAGCGAGGCGAGGTCCTCCGTCGTCACGCTCGTGTGCTTGGCGATGAGCCCCCGGTGCTCCGCCAGCGGGTGGCCCGTGATGTAGAAGCCCAGCGTCTCCTTCTCCCCGGCCAAGAGCTGCGGCCGGTCCCACTCCGGCACATCGGGCAAGGCCAGCGCCTCCTTTCGCGCCGCCCCCTTCGAGGACAGCATGTCCAAGAGCGACACCTGCCCGTGCGCCCGGTCCCGCTGAGCCGCTGAAGCGCCTTCCATGGCCTTGTCCACCACGGCCATGAGCTGGGCCCGCCGCGCCCCCAGCGAGTCGAAGGCGCCGCACTTGATCAGGCTCTCGATCACCCGCTTGTTCACCAGGCGCAGGTCCGCCCGCTCGCAGAAGTCGAAGAGGTCGCGGAACCGCCCCTGGTCCCGCCGCGCGTTCAGGATCGAGTGGATGGCGGCCTCCCCCACGTTCTTCACCGCCACCAGGCCGAAGCGGATCTTGTCCCCCACCACCGCGAAGTCGTTGCTGGACTCGTTCACGTCCGGCGGCAGGACCTCGATCCCCATGGCCCGACACTCTTCGATGTACTTCACGATCTTGTCCGTGTCGGCCATTTCGGACGTGAGCAGCGCGGCCATGAACTCCACCGAGTAGTTGGCCTTGAGGTAGGCGGTCTGGTAGGCGATGATGGCGTACGCCGCCGAATGGGACTTGTTAAAGCCGTAGCCGGCGAACTGCTCCATGAAGCCGAAGATCCGCTCCGCCTTCTTCTCCGGGACCCCGCGCGCCACGGCGCCGTCCACGAACTTCCGCCGCTGCTCGGCCATGAGTTCGGGGTTCTTCTTGCCCATGGCGCGGCGCAGGATGTCCGCCTCGCCCATGCTGAAGCCGGCCAGGTCCGAGGCGATCCGCATCACCTGCTCCTGATACACCATGATCCCGTAGGTGTCCTTGAGGATCTCCTCCATCAAGGGATGGTCGTACGTCACCTTGGTCCGGCCGTGCTTCCGCTCGATGAAGTCCGGGATGAGCTGCATCGGGCCCGGCCGGTACAGGGCTACCAGGGCGATGATGTCCTCGATCCGGCTGGGGCGGAGCTGGCGCAAGAGATCCCGCATGCCCGAGGATTCCAGTTGGAACACCCCGAAGGTCTTGGCCTCGCCCAGGAGGTGGTAGGTGGCGGCGTCGTCCAGGGGGATCCGGTCCATGTCCAGGTTGACGCCCCGGCTCTTCTGGATGAGCTTCGCCGTGTTGGCGATCACCGTGAGCGTCCGGAGGCCCAGGAAGTCCATCTTGAGGAGGCCGATCTTCTCGATGGCCCCCATGGCGTACTGGGTCGTGATTTCTCCCTTGGCCCCCTTGTACAGCGGCACGTGCTCGATGAGGGGCTCGTTACTGATGACCACGCCCGCGGCGTGGGTCGAAGCGTGGCGCGTCAGCCCCTCCAGCACCTTGGCCGTCTCCATCAGGTCGGCCACCTCGGGCCGATTTTCCGCCGCCTCGCGGAGCGGCGCTGAATCGCGGAGGGCATCCTCCAGGGTGATGTTGAGGGTGTTGGGCACCATCTTGGCGATCTTGTCCCCATCGGCGTACGTCATGCCCATGGCCCGGGCCACGTCCCGGATGACCGCCTTGGCCCCCAGCGTCCCGAAGGTGATGATCTGGGAGACGTTCTCCTCCCCATACTTCTTGGTCACGTACTCGATGACCTCGCCCCGGCGCTCGTAGCAGAAGTCGATGTCCATGTCCGGCATGCTGATCCGCTCGGGGTTCAGGAAGCGCTCGAAGAGCAGGCCGTAGCGCAGGGGGTCAATGTTGGTGATGCCGAGGCTGTACGCCACCAGCGATCCGGCCGCCGACCCGCGGCCGGGTCCCACCGGGATGCCCCGGGACCGGGCGAAGCTGATGAAGTCCCAGACCACCAGGAAGTACCCGGCGAAGCCCATCTTCTCGATGACGCCGAGCTCGCGATTCAGACGCTGGATCATCTCCGGCGCGGGATTCTCGAAGCGCTTGCGCAGCCCCTCTTCCGCCAGCTTCCCGAGATACGAGTCCAGCGTGTATCCCTCGGGGACCGTGTACTTGGGCAGCAGGATCTGGCCGAATTCCAGTTCCAGGTTGCACCGCTCCGCCACGGCAACGGTGTTCTTCAACACCTCCGGCAGCTCGCCGAACAGGGCTTGCATCTCGGCCGGGGATTTGAAGTAGAACTGCGGCGAGCTGAAGCGCCAGCGGTCCGCGTCCTTCATGGTCTTGCCGGTTTGAATGCAGAGGAGCACTTCGTGCGGCTTGTGGTCGCCGGCATTGAGATAGTGGACATCGTTCGTCGCCACCACGGGCAGGCCCAGCCGCTTGGCCACCGCCAGCGTTCCCTGGGCCGCGATCCGCTGATCATCGAGCCCGTGATCCTGGATCTCCAGGTAAAAGTTCTCGCGACCCAGCGCGTCCATGTACCAGCCGGCGATCTCTTCCGCCTTGGCTTGGTCCTTGTCCAGGAGGGCGTGGCAGAACTCGCTGTTGAGGCAGCCCGAGAGGGCCAGGAGGCCTTGGGCGTGCTGGGCGAACAGCTCCCGATCGATGCGCGGCTTGTAGTAGAACCCCTCCACGTAACCGGCCGTGACCAGCTTGATCAGGTTCTTGTAGCCGGCCATGTCCCGGGCCAGGAGCGTCAGGTGGTTCGCCCCTTCGTACTGGCCGTCCTGGGGTGACCGTTCGAACCGGCTGGCGGGCGCCACGTACACCTCGCAGCCGACGATGGGCTTGATCCCTTCCTTTATGGCCAGGGCGTAGAAGTCCACCGCGCCGAACAGGTTGCCGTGATCGGTCATGGCCAGGGCCGGCATCCGGTACTCCTTGGCCTTGGCCATGAGCTTCTCGAGTTGGCAGGCCCCATCCAGCAGCGAGTACTGCGTGTGCAGGTGCAGGTGCACGAAATCCGCGTGCGGCATTTCTAGCCCTCAGCCTTCAGCAGCCATCAGCGGCCAGCTTTCAGCTCCTTTGCCTTCCGGTTTCTGCCTTCTGCTTTCTGCCTTACGCCTTCCGACCCGACGGAATCCGAAATCACGTCATGAACTTCGGCCCCTGTCAGGCGGATGATGTCGGCGGACTTGATTCTCACCAGTAACTCCGGCTGGCCCCCGCCGGCGTAGCCCCATTCCTGCGCGGCGACCCGGGTGTCCACGATGACCGGAAACTTCTCGCGATGACCCACCGCCGGCGTCCCGCCTGCCGGGTATCCCGTCTTGGCGAATACCACGTCCGGCTTCGCCAGCTTCAATCCGTCCAAGCCCGTGATCACCCTGACTCGTCCGAGATCCACCCGACCGTTTCCGCAGGCGATCACCATCACGCACCGGCCATCCTTCGCCTGGAACAGGATGGACTTGAAGATCTGCTCCGGCGCGACCTTCATCGCCGCCGCGGCCGCATCCACCGTGGGCATGTGCGCCCCCGGCGCCACGATCTCCGCCTGCAGGTCGTGCTCCAGGATGAAGTCTGCCAGATCCAGCGTCTCTTCAGTCATGCTCACTGTGTGCTGCCATGCTGCGGTGGTGAACCGCAGCACCGTCACTCATTCCCACTCGATCGTGCTGGGGGGCTTGCTGCTCACGTCGTAGACGACGCGGTTGACGCCCTTCACCTCGTTGGCGATCCGGCTGCTGATGGTGGCCAGGACGTCGTAGGGCAACCGCACCCAGTCGGCCGTCATCCCGTCCTGGCTGTGAACGGCGCGGAGGGCAACGACGTGCTCGTACGTCCGCTCGTCCCCCATCACGCCCACGGTCCGGATGGGGAGAAGCACGGCGAAGGCTTGCCAGATGTCCCGGTACAGCCCGGCCTTCCGGATCTCCTCCTCCACGATCACGTCGGCCTTCCGCAGGAGGTCCAGCCGCTCCCGCGTGATGTCCCCCAGACAACGGACCGCCAGGCCGGGCCCCGGGAACGGCTGCCGCCAGAGGATCGTCTCAGGCAGCCCCAGCTCCCGCCCCACCTCGCGCACCTCATCCTTGAACAATTCCCGCAACGGCTCCACCAGCTTGAAGCCCATCTTCTCGGGGAGACCCCCGACGTTGTGGTGCGTCTTGATCGTGACCGACGGTCCCTTCACGGAGACGCTCTCGATCACGTCAGGATACAGCGTCCCCTGGGCCAGGAAATCAATCCTGCCGAGGCGCTTCGCCTCTTTCTCGAAGACGCCGATGAACTCGGCCCCGATGATCTTCCGCTTCCGCTCGGGATCGGCCACGCCGGCCAGCGCCCTCAGGAACCGGTCGCTGGCGTCCACTGGGATGAGGTTCAGGCCCAGATGCGTCCCGAAGGTGTCCACCACCTGTGCCGCCTCGTCCATCCGAAGGAGACCGTTGTCCACGAACACGCAGGTGAGGCGCTCCCCGATAGCCCGGTGCACGAGGAGCGCCGCCACGGACGAGTCCACCCCGCCGCTCAGGGCGCAGATCACGCGGCTGCTCCCCACCTGCTCCCGGATCCTCTCCACGCTGCTCAGCACGAACGAGCGCATATCCCAGGTCGGCTCACACTTGGCGATCCTGAACAAGAAGTTCGCCAGGATCTCCTTCCCCTGCGGGGTGTGCACGACCTCGGGATGGAACTGCACCCCGAAGAACGGGCGCTCCTTGTGGCGAAAGGCGGCGTAGGGGGAATTGTGAGTATGGGCCAGCACCTGAAACACGGAGGGCAGGACGTCCACCTTGTCCCCATGGCTCATCCAGACCTTGGGGCTCGGAGGCAGGTCAGCAAACAGACCCCCCGCCTGGTCCACCAACAGGTCGGCCGGGCCGTACTCCCGCCGGGCCGCCCGCGACACCTCACCTCCGCAGAAGTCCGTCAGGACGCACAGCCCATAACAGATCCCCAGGACCGGGAGACCCAGGTCGAGGATTCCGGGGTCGGGTTTGGGCGCATTGGCCTGGTAGATGCTGGCGGGACTGCCGGAGAGGATCAGGGCCTTGGGCCGGAAGGACTGGATGTCGGCCACCGGCATGTGGAACGGATGGATCTCGGAATAGACCCGGAGCTCCCGCACCCGCCGGGCGATGAGCTGCGTGTACTGAGAACCGAAGTCGAGAATCAGAACCCTATCCATATCAAGAGCCTAGAGCCGAGAGTCGTGAGCCGAGACTAATGAAACAGCAAAGAGCCGAGGCGAACGACGCACCATGAAGTGCCCACCGACCTCAGGATGAAATGGGCACGCGCTTGAGCCCCGTCAACATCCTGGAGATCTCCTCCGCACGCCCATAAATATCCTGATATCGTTCGGACGTAATGAATCCGCGGCGCCGACAGACCATAATGATGCTGACCACCTCGAACGCTGAAGCCTTCGCAACATTGTAGAACTGCCGGGATTCTTTCGTGGTCTCCCGTCCTGAACCTTCGGCGATGTTCGAGGATACAGAAAGTGCGGCCCGTCTAAGTTGGTCAGCCAGGGCGAACCGTGCCTTGGCAGGAAAACCATCGGCGACCTCATCCACAACATCGTAGAGGTCTACCGCCTTGTGCCAGACCTTGAGCCGCTCGAATCGGAACATGCCTCTCCTCCTCTCTTCAAGCCGCTTCTGGTCTCAGCTCTCCGCTCGAAGCTTCCGTTTCTCGGCTCTCGGCTCTCAGCGCTCCAGTTGGTAGTTGGGCGCTTCCTTGGTGATGATGACGTCGTGGACGTGGCTCTCCCGCAGCCCGGCGTTGGTGATCCGGACGAACTTGGCCTTCGTCCGGAGTTCCTCGATGTTCCGGCAACCGCAGTAGCCCATCCCGGACCGCAGCCCGCCCACGAGCTGGTAGACCAGCGCCGACAGGGCCCCCTTGTACGGCACCCGTCCCTCGATGCCCTCCGGGACCAGCTTGTCCGGGTCCGCTTGCGGATCCTGGAAGTACCGCTCGCGTCCCGCCCGGGACTCCATCGCGCCCAAGGAGCCCATGCCGCGATAGACCTTGTACGTCCGCCCCTGGAACAGGACCGTCTCTCCCGGGCTCTCCTCGGTCCCCGCGAAGAGTCCCCCCAGCATCACCGAGTGGGCGCCAGCCGCAATGGCCTTGGTGATGTCTCCGGAATTCTTGATGCCCCCGTCAGAGATCACGGGCACGTTGGATCGAGCCGCCACCCGCGCGCACTCCATGACCGCGCTGATCTGGGGAACGCCCGCACCCGCCACAACGCGCGTGGTGCAGATGGAGCCGGGGCCGATCCCGACCTTGATGGCGTCAGCCCCGGCCTGGATGAGTTCCTCGGCCGCCTCGGCCGTGGCGATGTTGCCCGCCACGACCTGCGCCTCGGGAAATCGCCGCTTGATGGTCCGCACGGTGTTCAGGACGGCGACGGAATGCCCGTGCGCGGTGTCCACCACCAGCACGTCCACGCCCACCCTGAGGAGTGCCGGCACCCGGTCCAGCTCGTCCGGACCGACCCCCACCGCGGCCCCGACCCGCAGACGGCCCAGGACATCCTTGCACGCATCCGGGTACTTGATCCGCTTCTCGATGTCCTTGATGGTGATCAGGCCTTTCAGGTTGAACTCCTCGTCCACCACCGGCAGCTTCTCGATCCGGTGCCGGTGCAGGATCTCCTTGGCCTCCTCCAGGCTGGTCCCGATCGGCGCGGTGACCAGTTTCTCCTTGGTCATCACGTCGGCGATCTTGAGGTCCAGCTTGGTCTCGAAGCGGAGGTCCCGGTTGGTCAGGATCCCCACCAGCTTCCCGTTCTTGGTCACCGGCACCCCGGAGATGCGGTACTTCTCCATCACCTCCAGCGCCTCGTACAGGCGCTGATCGGGCGCCATGGTGATGGGATCCACCACCATCCCGTACTCCGACTTCTTGACCTTGTCCACCTCCGCCACCTGCCGGTCAGCCTCGAAGGCACGATGCATGATCCCGATCCCGCCCTCCCGGGCCAGGGCAATGGCGAGGCGGGCCTCGGTCACGGTGTCCATGGCGGAGCTGATGATCGGGATGTTGATCCGGATGTTGCGGGTCAGGTACGTGGAGACGTCCGCATCCTTGGGGAGGACGTCGGACCTCCCCGGACGCAGGGACACGTCATCAAAGGTCAGGGCCTCTTCGATGGAACCCTCACGATTCTCCATCCGTCACTCCCTCATCTGTCGCCCCGCAGGGCTTCCGCCTGTTTCAACCGGAGCGGCATCCTCAGATCTGCATCGCCGCCTTGGCTTCATCGAGGGTCTCGCCCGCCACCTTCTTGGCCCGGAACGTCCCGTCCTCCAGAATGTCCATGACCGTGCCCGGGTCGCGGGCCAGCTCGGCCCGGCGTCGCGAGATCGGCGCGAGCACCGGAAGCATGTGCTTCAAGAGCACGTCCTTGCAGTCCAGGCAGCCGATCCCGGCCGCGGTGCAGCCCGGAACGATATAGGACTCCCGTTCCTCCTTGGGCGTGAAGACCTTGTGCAGATCGTACACCGGGCAGACCTCGGGGTTGCCGGGGTCGCTCCGCCGCTTGCGCGCCGGGTCGGTGACCATGGGCTTGATCTTGTCCGTGATCTCTTCGGGAGTATCGGACAGGAAGATGGCGTTGTCGTAACTCTTGCTCATCTTCCGTCCGTCGGTCCCCGGGATCTTGGGAAATTCCGTGAGCAACGCCTCGGGCTCGACCAGGACCGGCTTGTACAGGAAGTTGAATCGGCGGGCCACTTCCCTCGTCAGCTCGACGTGGGGCACCTGGTCCACGCCCACGGGGACGTAGTGCGCCTTGTAGATGAGGATGTCGGCTGCCTGCAGCAGAGGATATCCCAGGAACCCATAGGTGCCCAGGTCCTTGTCGGTGATCTGCTCCCGCTGTTCCTTGTACGTGGGCACCCGCTCCAGCCAGGCCAGCGGCGTGAACATCGAGAACAGCAGGTGCAGCTCGGCATGCTCTGGCAGGCGCGACTGGACGAAGAACGTGGCCTTCTTGGGGTCGAGGCCGGCGGCCAGCCAGTCCTGCACCACCTCGATGGTGTACGTCTTGATCTGCGATGGCTCCGCGTACTCCGTCGTCAGGGCGTGCCAGTCAGCGATGAAGAAGAAGCAGTCATACTCTTCCTGGAGCTTCTTCCAGTTGTCCAACGCCCCGAGGAGATGCCCCAGATGCAATCGCCCGGTCGGGCGCATGCCGCTCAACACCCGCTTTCGGCTCATTCCCTCTCCGTTGGTAGGTAAACTCCCGTCTCTCGGCTCTCCGCTCTCGACTCTCCCGCTCCGCCCGCGCAACGGGCCGGAATCGGCTCTCGACTCACGGCTCTCGGCTCTCCCCTACCCCCACATACGGAATAGGGCGAGCGTCAGCGTGCGCACCGCGGGGCCGAATACCGGGTCCATGATCCCCGTGTAGAACAGCAGGAGGATGATTATGAATCCGTAGGGCTCCAGCCGGCTGTAACTGATGGCCTGTCGCGCGGGCAGAAGGCCCGAGACGACCCGGCTGCCGTCCAGGGGCGGGATGGGCAGGAGGTTGAACACCGCCAGCACCACGTTGACCCACACCCCCGTGCGGAGCATAGTCCGCACCGGCAGGAGCAGCCATGCCCATTCAGGACCCCCCGCCATCCAGGGGATCATGCGGTAGCAGAAGGCGCAGGCCGCTCCCAGAACAAGGTTGCTGATGGGCCCGGCTGCTGCGACCAGCATCATGTCCCGGCGAGGCCGCTTGAAGTATCGGTAGTCCACCGGCACCGGCTTGGCCCAGCCAAAACGAATGAACACGATGGCCAGCGTTCCGATGGGATCCAGGTGAGCCAGTGGATTCAGTGTCAAGCGGCCCTGAAGTCGCGCGGTCGGGTCGCCGAGGCGGTTGGCCACCCAGCCGTGCGCAAACTCGTGAATCGTCAGGGCCAGGAGGAAAACAGGAATGACAACGACGAGTTCCTGAATCTTCGCGAAGAGATCGAACATGGAGGCCCTTCTCGTCCTTCGGAGATTACGACAACCTACCCGATCCCCTCCGGTTTGTCAATTGTCGAGAGCCCGCTTCCGTTTCACCCCTGGCCAGGACCTTGGCGAACCGGCGACGGACGAACCGCAACTCATCGTCCCGGCTCTGGACGTGGCCGTCCAGTCGCGCGTAGAGAAGCGAATTCAGGATGTCGCGGTAGATGGGCCCCGGCCGGATGCCCAGCCCCTGGAGGTCCTCGCCGCGAAGGAACGGCCGCACCTGTCGCCCCGTGGTGAGGAAGTCGCCGATGGCCTTGCGCACTTCGGTCTGTTCCATCCGGGCCATGAGGGCCAGGGTGCTCTCCAGGGAGGCGTCGATCAGCCACCGGTAGACGCGGCTGGAGGGAAGCTCGCGAGCCTGCTGGAACTGCCGCGCCAGCGTCCGGAGTCGGGTCAGATCGCGGCTGAGCGTGGCCGCGATCCGGGGGGGCGGGCTCAGGCGCCGCAGGATGGCGCGGGCCTCGGCTCTGGTCCGCTCCCCCAGAAGCGTCAGGAGGTAGACGATCCAGGCGGCGGGTGAGGTCTCTTGGTACAGGAGCCCGTGCCAGGTCAGGACCTCCCCGACGCGCCCGAACCGTTGCTCCATGGCCGGCGGAAGCGTCAGTCGGGGATGGATGGCCGCCAGGGCGCCCAACTGGTTCAGCCGCTGCAGGATTGCGAATGGCCGGGCCTCCTGCAGGATCAGTTGCAGCTCGGTGGTGAGTCGGACGCCCGCCAGCTTCTCCAGCAGCCCCATCTGCACGGCGTTTATGGCCAACTGCTCCGCGTGTCGAGCCAGGCGGAAGCCGAAGCGCACCTCGAACCGCGCCGCGCGCAGGATACGGGTCGGGTCCTCCACGAAGCTCAGGTTGTGGATGATCCGGAGCGTCTTGTCCCGGAGGTCCTGCTGCGCGCCGAAGAAGTCCAACAGCTCCCCGTACCGCTCGGCGTTCAGGCACACGGCCAGCGTGTTGATGGTGAAGTCCCGGCGGTACAGGTCCATCTTGATGGAGCCGTGCTCCACCGTCGGCAGGGCCGCCGGGTACTCGTAGTACTCGGTGCGTGCCGTGGCCACATCCATCTTGAAGCCGTCCGGCATGGTCACAATGGCCGTACCGAAGGTCCGGTGGCTCGTGACCTTGGCCCCGAGGCGGCGGGCCAACGCCTCGGCGAAGGCGATCCCGTCCCCCTCCACGACCAAGTCGATGTCCAGATTCTCCTGGCGGAGCAGCAGATCCCGGACGAAGCCGCCCACGGCGTACACTCTGGTCCCGACTTCGTCCCCCACCGTCCCGGCCAGCCGCAACAGCTGCTGGATCCGAGGGGGCAGGCGGTTCGCCAAGAGCGGGGCTGCATTCCGGACCACCGGCTCGCCCAGCTCCCGCTCGCCGGCCGACGGGAAGGTCGGCCGCTTGAGGAGGTCCTGGTACGTGTGGCGGAGCAAATCGGCCCGCGTCACCGCACCGTGGAGCCGCCCCCCCTCCACCACGGGGAGAAAACCCAGGTTCCGCTCGACCATGAGTCGCTGCACCTGCGAAAGCGGGGCGTCGGGCGCGACGCGGGGGAATTCCCCCGACATGTAATCCCGAACCGGGGCGTCGCCCAGGCCATGGAAGATGCCCTTGTCCACCACCTCGCGGGTGATCAGGCCGACCATCTCACCGCGCCTCACGACGGGGAGGTAGGCCAGGTTGAACCGGTTCATGATCTCGGCGGCTCCGCGCAGCGTGAAGCGCTCGGGGATCGCCTTCACGGGCGCCGTCATGATGTCCCGCGCCTGCTGAAGCGGGCGGACCCGCTCTTTCAGGAGGTGGAGCAATCGCTCCTTCACCTGGAAGAGCGTGAGGTCCTTGATCGTGGCGGAAGCGGCAGTCACATGGCCGCCCCCGCCGAACGCGTCCGCAATCTCCCCCACGTCCACCGCCTCCAGGCGGCTGCGCGCCACCATGTGGACTCGGTTGTCCATGCGCACCAGGGTGAACAGGACGTTGATGTTCTCCATGTCCCGGAGCTTGTGGGTCAGCATGGCCAGATCGCCCACGTACCGGTCCAACGAGGCGGTGCTGATGATGACCCGGACGCCATTGACGGTGTAGGTTTCGGCCGACTTGATCAGCTCGTTGAGCAAGCCCACCTGGTCGGCCGTGAGCTCCCGGCGGATGAAGTCGGAGACCAGGCTGAGGTTCGCCCCCCGGGACAGACAGTAGGCCGCCGCCTGGAGGTCCGCCTCGGTCGTATTGGTGAACGTGAGGAGTCCGGTCTCCTCGTAGATGCCCAGGGCGAAAAGCGTGGCCTCCTGGGGAGTGAGGGGCGGTTCCTGCTGCCGGAGGAGGTCCAAGAGGATGGTGGTGGTCGCGCCGACCTCGCGCAGCACCTCCAGGCTGCCCGCGATATCCTTGGGGTGGGCCGGGTGGTGATCGTAGATGTGGATCTCCAGCCCCGCGCGGCCCACGATGTCGCGCATCGGACCGATCCGGGTGATCCGCTTCACGTCCACCAGGATGAGGCGGTCCACCTGATCCAGGGGAAACCCCTTGAGGCGCTCGGCGTGGAGGGGGAACCGGGTCTCGCGCAGGAACTCGCGCACGTTGCGCTCCTGGGAGCCCGGGAACAGCAGGCGGGCCTTGGGGTACAGCCGGCTCGCCGCCACCATGGAGGCTAGGGCGTCAAAGTCGGCGTTGATGTGGGTGCTGATCAGCTCCACCACGGGAGAAGGCTAGCATGGGCCGCCCTCGCCCGCAACCCCGCGGCGCGGGGGGGCCGGGTAAAGCGGGGGAACGCTCACTGGCTGGACTTCGCGAGGCGGCCGCCCCGGTCCAGGACGTCGGCGAGCAGCCCACCAAACAACAGGATGATGGCCGTGTAAAAGATCCAGAGGACCAGGCCGATGGACCCGCCCAGGATCCCGTACAGGATGCTGTGGCGAGCATAGTGGGTGAGGTACCAGTTGAACACCACCTTGGCTTGGTGCCACAGAATCGCGGCAATAGCCGCGCCGGTCGTGGCGGCAGGCCAACCGATGTCTCGCAGCGGGGCCACTCGGTACACCACGGTCAGGAGGATCCCCATGAGGATCGACGTGAAGTAGCGCCGGAAGGCAGGATCCGTCAGGAACCCCGGGAGCGCAAGGCGCACCCCCAGGAGATCCTCCACGTTGGGCCATGCCGTCAAAACCCATCCCCCCAGGAGGGTGACGAAAAAGAGGAAGCCGACGGTACACATCAAGACCAGGGCGACCAGCTTTCGTCGCAGATACGAGCGGGTCTCCTTCCCACCGGTCAGGGTCGTGAGCGAATTGGCGATCATTTCAAAGACGCCCATGGACACCCACAGCAGGAACCCGACCCCCAGGACACCGGTGATGTGGCGGCTCTGAATGAGGCTGCGGAGAAAGACCTCCACGTCCCGGGCGGTGGCCCGGGGGATCAACCGCCGCGCCGTTCCCATGACCTCATCCACCGCGCGGTCGGAGGATCCCAACAGGAACCCGACCGCCGATGTGCCGAGGAGCAGGAGCGGGATGAGGGCCAGCAGCCAGTAGAAGGCGATGGCCGCCGCCATCATCATCAGGTCGTGCTGCCGAAGGCAGTGAACGATCTCCGTGCAGACGCGCCGCAGCCATCCCTTTTGGGACCCCATCTGGCACCTCCAACCTCGTGGCCTCTTGACTTACCATAAACCTGTTTCTCCGTTCACGGCAAGGAAAACCGCCAGGCACGCGGATGGGCACCCCACCGACCGGACCCCGCATCCGACAAGGCGACGCCGCCTTGAGGGAGATGGTCGAAGGGAGCACTCAAGACCAGACCATTGCCAGGGTCCCGAAGGAGCCCGCCGGATGTCGCTTCCCCCTCCCCGGCCTGCTGGCTCAAGTCGCGCTTGCCACCAGTCGCCTTGCCCGGCTTTCTCCGACGCCGGTCAGTTCATCCGGTGAGGCAGCGTTGGAGTGTTAATCGAGTGCCCGCCAGAACTGCATGAGCAAAGGACACTTGTCAAGCTTGCCTCGTGTCCGACGCCTGTGGTAGCCTAGCGGCGAAAAATCTCTCGCAGAGGAGCATCTCATGGGACAGGCGGCACTCATACTTTCCTTCATCCTGGCGGTCCTGGTGGCGCTGTTTGCCGTCCAGAATGCTGGGCCCGTGACGCTTCGATTCGGACTCTGGTCGGTCGAGACGTCCTTGGTGGTCGTGATTCTCGTGGCCGCAGCGGCCGGAGCGGCCATGGCCTCGCTGGCGGGCCTCCCCGGATGGATCAAGAACCGCCGTCGGCTTCGCGCGCAGGCGCGGGAGCTCCAGACCTTGCGCGCCGGCCATCCCTCCGTGGCTCCCCCGCCAGATTCCTCGCCCCATCCCCCGGCCTGAGCCCCTTCCCAATTGCGGCCGCTCGCTCTTCTTTCTGGCCTGAGCCGCACGCCCGCTCCTTCCGGTCTGAGCGGACCTCTCCCGAACCGCAGTTCCCCTACCGGGAGCGGATGTCCCAGGGGCGGCGAGCTTTCAGAAAGCAACGAGGGCCGGCGGATGAGTTGCAGGACAGGCAGGCCGAGGGCAGAAGGGGTTCAAGCGAGCGACTGGATTGCAGGCAAGACGTGAAGGGTGGCGCGGCAGATTGATAAGGATCGTCTTCGGCTATCAGGGAGAGGAAATCGCAATGACAGCGATCACCTCACGGCCGTTGTGGCTTTTTCCCCCACGAGGCGGTCGTTGACGCGGATCCCGAACCGGCCCTCGAACTCGTCGACGGGAACCATCTCGATGGCGTTCAGGCTGAGCTCCTCACACACCTTGGCGCAGACCTGGCAGCCGATGCATTTCTCCACCTGGATCTGGATCGGCGGGATGCTCGCCCCGGGGAATTCGACAGGGGGGGCATCGTCGATGCAATCCACCGGGCAGAAGTCCACGCAGACCTCACACCCCGTGCAGGACGGATTGACGACGGCGATCAGTATGGGCCGGCGTTTCTTCCCGGCGCTGTTCGGGATATCCTTGACGCTTGTGTCGCTCATTGCCTGCTCAAAGTTCGACCTCGACATCCTGGCCATTCACGCGCGTCGGATACGATCGCACAGGGCCCCGGCCAGGCGGGCCAAGAAGCGCGCCCGTAATGATGCTGAACTTGGCCCCGTGCCACGGACAAACCACCGCCTCCTCTTCGACTTGCCCTTCCGACAGCGGCCCGCCCCGGTGATTGCAGGCGTCATCAATGGCGTGGTAACGGCCGTCCAGGTTGAAGATGGCAAGGCTCCGACCCGCGATATCTATGCGCTTGGCCTGGCCAGGGGCCAAGTCGCCGGCCCGGGCCACTTTGACAAACGTCGGCACGGGCTCCTCTGTCCTCCGATTCGTACTTCCCCCATCCTCCGGCCTCCGAGGTAACGGATCTCAGGGCTACAGCATGCCGAGCTGAAGCCTGGCCGCCTCGGACATCCGGCTCGGGTCCCAGGAGGGATCCCAGGTGATCTCGACTTTGGCGGCCGTCACGCCGGGGAGGGCCCGCAGCTTGTCTTCCACCTCCACGGGCAGCGATGCCGCGACGGGGCAAAGGGGGGAGGTCAGGGTCATCCGGATGTCGACCTGGCCGGAGGAATCAACCTTCACGTCGTAGACGAGCCCCAGCTCGTAGATGTTGACCGGAATCTCCGGATCGAAACAGGTCCGGAGGGCCTCCACGATCTTGCTCTCGATCTCTTCGACGTTGACGGGCATCATGCGCGTGCCTTCCGCTCAGTCAACTGGTCGAGAAGTCAATTCGTCGATTGGCACGAGCGCTCTGACCGCTCGACGAATCGACCAACGAACCAATCGACTTTATTCTGTGGAAATCGTTTCGCCCTTCCCGTCCAGCGCCGCATTCAGCGTGTGCCAGGCCAGGCTGGCGCACTTGACCCGCACGGGGAACTCCGACACGCCGCAAAAGACCTGCAGCTTCCCCAGCCCGATCGGGTCGGATGCGCCCTCGCGATTGCCGGTGACCATCTTGTGGAACTTGTCGAACAAGAGCTTCGCCTCGGCCTTGGTCTTTCCCTTCAGGGCGGCGGTCATCATGGAGGCCGAGGCCTTGGAGATGGCGCACCCCGCCCCCTCGAAGCTGATGTCCGTGATCACGTCCCCGTCCAGGTGGAGGTACACGGTGAGCTCGTCGCCGCACAGCGGATTGTGTCCCTCCGCCCTGCAGTTCGCGTTCGGCAGCTTCTGAAAGTTCCGCGGGTGCTTGTAGTGGTCGAGAATGACCTGCTGGTACAGTTCGTTCAGGTCGGACATCAGGCGAACACCTCGATGGCTTTCTGGATCCCCTTGGCCAGCGCCTCCAGCTCTTCCCGCGTGTTGTAGAACGCCAGCGAGGCCCGGGCGGTGGCCGGGACTCCGAAGCGCTTCATCACCGGCATGGCGCAGTGATGGCCCGCCCGGATCGCGATCCCCTCGTGATCCAGGATGGTGCCGACGTCGTGCGCATGGATGTCCCGGAGCACGAACGACAGGACGCCGGCCTTTTCCTTGGCCGTGCCGATCATGGTGAGGCCGGGGATGGCCGACAAGAGATCGGTGCCATAGGCGAGCAGCTCGTTCTCGTAAGCCGCGATCTGGTTCAGCCCGATCCGCTCCACATACTCGATGGCCGCCGCCAGGCCGACGACCCCGGCGATGTGGGGCGTCCCCGCCTCGAACTTGTGGGGCAGCGAGTTGTAGATGGTCTTCTCGAAGGTAACCGCGCTGATCATCTCCCCGCCGCCCTGGTAGGGGGGCATGGCCTCCAAGAGGTCCGTCTTGCCGTACAGGATGCCGATGCCGGTGGGGCCGAATACCTTGTGACCGGAGAAGGCGTAGAAGTCGCAGTCGAGGTCCTGGACATTCACGGCCATGTGTGGCGTCGCCTGCGCCCCGTCCACCAGCACCGGGATCCCGCGCCGATGCGCCATGGCGACGACCTGCCTGACCGGGTTGACGGTGCCCAGCGCGTTCGAGACGTAGGTGATCGCGACCAGCTTCGTCCGGTCGCTGAGAAGCCGCTCGTATTCCTCCAGCAGCAATTCCCCGGCATCATTGATGGGGATGACCCGCAGGGTCGCGCCCTTTTCCTCGCACACCATCTGCCAGGGGACGATGTTACTGTGGTGCTCCATGGCGGAGATGAGGATTTCGTCGCCCGCCTTGATGCGGCTCCGGCCGTAGCTCGCGGCCACGAGGTTGATGCCCTCGGTGGTCCCGCGGGTGAAGATGATCTCTCGATCGTGGGCCGCATTGAGGAACTGCCGCACCCGGGTGCGTGCAGTCTCGTAGGCCTGGGTGGCCACGTCGCTCAGGAAGTGGACGCCCCGGTGGACGTTCGAGTTCTCCGACAGGTAGTAGTGGGCGATTGTGTCGATGACCACCTGCGGCTTCTGGGTGGTGGCGGCGTTGTCGAGATAGACCAGCGGCTTCCCGTGGACCTTCTGCTGCAGGACGGGGAAGTCCTGACGGATCTTCTCGATCCCGAAGCCCACCAGACAGCCTTGGCAAGGCTCCTCACTGACCCGGCGGTGCGTAGCGTTCATCGGACGGCCTCCAACAGCGCCCCTTGGGGCAGCCAGCGCTCCACCAGACCCTCCAGGTGCTTGCGAATGGGCTCGACCTTCATGCGCTGCAGGCTCTCCTCGGCGAAGGCGAAGAGCAGCAGCGCGCGGGCCGCCTCCTTCGCGATGCCCCGGGAGCGCAGGTAGAAGATCGCTTCCTCGTTGACCTGGCCGATGGTCGCCCCGTGGGTGCATTTCACGTCATCCGCATAGATCTCCAGTTGCGGCTTGGTGTCGATCTGGGCATCCTCCGACAGCAGCAGGTTCCGGTTGGTCTGCTTGGCGTCCGTCTTCTGCGCGTCCTTGTGGACGACGATCCGGCCGTGGAACACGCCCCGCGAGGAGCCATCCAGGATCCCGTGGTAGAACTGCCGGCTGTCGCAGTGCGGGCTGGCATGCTCCACCCGCATGTAATTGTCCATGTGCTGCCGGCCGGTGGCCATGAACAGGCCGTTGATCAGGCACTCCCCGCCCTCACCGGCCAGGACCGGGTGCACGTTGTTGCGCACCAGGGCGCCGCCCACCAGGACCGAGTGGGAGGCTACGCTGCTGCTGCGGTCCTGCTGGATGCGGAGGGTGGAGACGTTGAAGGCCTGCGGGCTCTCCCGCTCGATCAAATAGTGGCTCAAGACCCCGCTCTGCCCCACCACGACTTCCGTGACCCCGTTGGAGAAATAGACCTCCCCGCCGAGTGAGACGTAGTCCTCCACGATGGTCGCCTGGCTGTCCTCGCCCCCTACGATCAGGTTGCGGGGGTGGGTGATCACCGGGGCGGCCGTCCTCGTGGAGAGGTACAGCAGGTGGATCGGCTCCTGGAGCACCGTCCCCCGGCGGATATGGACGAACGCCCCGTCTTCCATGAACGCGGTATTGAGGGCGGTAAAGGCATCGCCCTGATAATCGGCGTACCGGGCGAGGTGCGCCTCCAAAAGATCCGGATACATCGTGAGGGCGTTGGCCAGGCTGCTCACCGCCACGCCGGCCGGGAGCGAGCGGAGCGACGACAATGCCGGCGAGTACCGCCCGTTCACGAAAACCAGTTGGCTGCAGTCGAGCCCCGCGAAGGTAAACGGCGTGAGGTCCCGCCGTGCCGGATCGTCGCCGCCATCGGCGGAGAAAGCAAAGGCGGTCTTGGCGATCGGCGCCACGCTGGTGAACCGCCAGTCCTCATCCTGGGTGGTCGGGAACCCGAGTTCGGCGAACCGCGCCAGGGCGGCGCGGCGAACCGGTTGGAACGGGGCCCAGTCGCGCCCTGCGACGTGTGGCTCGAAGCGCGAGAAGCGCTCCAGATAACTGTCCGTTCCCTGCATCACAGCGGTCACCGTCGTCCCCCTCCTCACGCGGTGGCCGCGGTGGCAGCCTGGGCCTCGGCTTCGACCCAGGCATAGCCCCTGGCCTCGAGTTCCAAAGCCAGCTCCTTGCCCCCCGACTTGACGATCCGGCCGTCCACCAGCACGTGCACGTAGTCGGGAATGATGTAGTTCAGCAGCCGCTGGTAATGGGTGACGACGAGGATGGCTCGCTCGGAACTCCGGAGCGCGTTGACGCCGTTGGCGACGATGCGCAGGGCGTCGATGTCCAGGCCCGAGTCCGTCTCGTCCAGGATGGAGAGCCTGGGTTCCAGCACCGCCATCTGGAAGATCTCGTTGCGCTTCTTCTCCCCGCCCGAGAAGCCTTCGTTCACCGAGCGGGTCAGGAGGCGATCATCCATCTCCAAGAGCTTCATCTTCTCCTTGGCCAGAGTGAGGAAGTCCATGGCGTCCAGTTCCTCGAGGCCGCGGTGCTTGCGGATGGCGTTCAGGGCCGCCTTGAGGAAGTAGGTGTTGCCAACGCCGGGGATCTCCACCGGGTACTGGAAGGCCAGGAAGACGCCCTCGCAGGCCCGCTCCTCCGGCGCCATCTCCAGCAGATTCCTCCCCTGGTAGATCACCTCGCCGCCGGTCACAGCGTAAGCCTCCCGACCGGCCAGGACCTGGGCCAGCGTGCTTTTGCCCGAGCCGTTGGGCCCCATGATGGAGTGGATCTCGCCGGCCTTGACCGTGAGGTTCACCCCCTTGAGGATCTCGTGGTTGCCGACCTTGACGCGCAGATTCTTGATTTCGAGCATGAGTCGTCCTCGTCTGAATGAGTCCTGCGGATGTTAGCCGACGCTCCCCTCGAGGCTGACGCTCAAGAGCTTCTGCGCCTCGACGGCGAACTCCATGGGGAGCTCGCGGAAGACCTGCTTGCAGAAGCCGCTGACGATCAGGCTCACCGCGTCTTCCTTGGAGATCCCCCGCTGGTTGCAGTAGAAGATCTGGTCCTCGCCGATCTTGGACGTGGAGGCCTCGTGCTCCATCTGGGCCGTGGCGTTCCGCACCTCGATGTAGGGGAAGGTGTGGGCCCCGCACTTGTCCCCGATGAGCAGCGAGTCGCACTGGGTGTAGTTGCGCGCCCCCCTGGCGCCCTTTAGGATCTTGACCATCCCGCGGTAGGTGTTCTGCCCGTGCCCCGCCGAGATGCCCTTGGACACGATGGTGCTCTTGGTGTTCTTGCCGATGTGGATCATCTTGGTGCCGGTGTCGGCCTGCTGGTAGTTGTTGGTCAAGGCTACCGAGTAGAACTCCCCCACGGAGTTGTCGCCCTGGAGGATGCAACCGGGATACTTCCAGGTGATGGCCGAGCCGGTCTCGACCTGCGTCCAGGAGATGTGGGAGTTCTTGCCCAGGCACTTGCCCCGCTTGGTCACGAAGTTGTAGATGCCACCCTTCCCCTCCTTGTCGCCGGGGTACCAGTTCTGGATGGTCGCGTACTTGATGGTGGCGTTGTCGTGGGCAACCAGCTCGACCACGGCCGCGTGCAGCTGGTTGCTGTCCCGCATGGGGGCCGTACAGCCCTCCAGGTAGCTCACGTACGCCGCCTCATCGGCGATGATCAGCGTGCGCTCGAACTGGCCGGTGTCGGCGGCGTTGATGCGGAAGTACGTGGACAGCTCCATGGGGCAGCGCACGCCTTTCGGGACGTAACAGAACGATCCGTCGCTGAAGACGGCGGAGTTCAGCGCGGCGAAGAAGTTGTCGGTGTAGGGGACCACCGAGCCCAGGTACTTCTGGACCAGGTCGGGATGGTTCTGCACCGCCTCGGAGAAGGAGCAGAAGATGATCCCCAGCTCGGCCAGCTTCTCCTTGAAGGTTGTGGCCACCGAGACGCTGTCGAAGACCGCGTCCACGGCGACCCCCGTCAGGACCTTCTGCTCTTCCAGTGGGATGCCGAGCTTCTCGAAGGTCTGCAGCACCGCCGGGTCCACCTCGTCCAGGCTGTTCAGCTTTTTCTTCGGCTTCGGCGCCGAGTAGTAGACGATGTCCTGGTAGTCGATGGGGGGATACGTGAGGTTCGCCCACGTGGGCTCCGCCTCGGCCGTCTCCAGCTTGGCCCAGTGCCGGTAGGCCCGCAGCCGCCACTCCAGCATGAACTCGGGCTCCTTCTTCTTCGCCGAGATCATCCGGATGACGTCCTCGTTCAACCCGCGAGGAATTGTGTCGGCATCGACCTCGGTCACGAAGCCGTACTTATATTCTTGGTTGGCCAGGGCCTCAATCGCGTTGGTCGAAGTGCTCATCCTATCTCCTCGGGAGGGGGGTCTCCGCCGCTTCCCCGGCAGGGATCACTGGATCACCAGCACCGGTTCATTCGCCGGCGCACCAGCGCCGGCGTTGGTCGCTGCGATTCGGGCGGCGAGCTGGCCCGCCACCTCGTGGAATGACCGGCTGATCGCATCGGTGGATTCCAGGGCGACCGGCCGGCCCGCATCGCTGTTGGCGCGGATCGCGGCCGCCAGGGGGATCTCTCCCAGGAACGGAATGCCGGCCCGGTCGCTGGCCTCCTGGGCCCCCCCGTGGCCGAAGATATCATCCCGCTGGCCGCAGTGAGAACACGCATAATAGCTCATATTCTCGACAATTCCCAGGATCGGAACGTTCAGCTTCCGGAACATCAGGATGGCCTTGGAGGCGACCTCCAGCGCCACGTCCTGGGGGGTCGAGACGATCACCGCCCCGGTGAGGGGAATCGTCTGGCACAGACTGAGCTGCACGTCGCCCGTGCCCGGCGGCAGGTCGATCACCAGGTAGTCCAGTTCACCCCACTCCACGCGGCCCAGAAATTCCTGGATCATCTTGTGCAGCATCGGGCCGCGCCAGATCACCGCCTCGTTCGCTGGCAGGAAGAACCCCATGGACATGATCTTCACGCCATGCTGGACGGGGGGCAGTACCTTGCCATCCTCCACGTGCTGCACGGCGCCCATGGCGCCCATCAACCTGGGGATGCACGGGCCGTAGACGTCCGCGTCCATGAGGCCGACCGCGGCGCCGGTCTTTCGCAGCGCGACCGCCAGGTTCGCGGCCACCGTGGACTTGCCCACGCCGCCCTTCCCGCTGGCCACGGCGATAGTATTGCGCACCCCCGGCAGGTAACTCGATCGCCGGTCGGGGGAGGTGGTCACGCGCGAGGTCATGCTGACGCTCACCTCATGGATCCCCGGGAGCGCCCCCACGGCAGCCCGCGCGGCTTCCTCCATTTGCTGTCGCACCGGGCAGGCCGGCGTCGTGAGTTCGATGGTGAAGGCTACCTTCCCGTCGTCAACGTGCAGTCCCTTGATGAAGCCGAGGGAGACGATATCGCGATGGAGCTCCGGGTCCTGGATCGTCGCCAGGGCCGCCAACACCGCCTGCTCTGTCACCATGTTTGTAGCCCCTGTCTGCGTGGAGTTGATCGAGCCATTGGTCTATGATGCCTTACCAGCGCCCTTCGGGCAAGCCCGCGAGGTCCACTCGTGGGTTTTGCTTTCGTTCCCCCCTCCCCGAGCCGGATCCGGATTGCCGCTTCTTGGAAGAATCCCCAGCCCCGTCATCGGGAACCCCCATCGGAGGACAAACCGATTCCACTCATCTCGCCGACCTGGGCCAGCGCGGCCGCCAGCCCCTGGGCATCCGCTCCGGACCCTGACAGGACCCTCGCAAACGATACCCCCTTGTGGGAGAAGGCACGAGCGTCCTCCCCGGCCTTCGCGGACACGGCCAGGATCGGGAGACTGGGGGCGAGCTCCCGAATGGCCGAGATGATCAGCAGAGCGTTGAGCCCGGGGGTCTGCGTATCCAAGACGACCAGGTCGGCATCCACGACCTCGACCGCCCCCAGGACCTCCAGACCGGACTCGCAAATCGTCAACCGGGGTCGGCGGGCCTCAAGGGCCACGGTGACAGCGTCAACGATCATTGGGTTACCGGAACAGACCAGAATATGCATGGGTGATTGCGGTGCCCTCTCGGAAGTGGCGCGGCCGTCAAACCGTCATTCTGATCGCCCCATGATTAAGTGGGCAAGCTATGTGCCAGCCCGGCCTCGAATATCCAGGGGTGATCCCATCAATCCAACCCCTCGCCAATGTTGATTCATGGAGAGGCCAGGGCCCCACGAGAGGGAAAAGGCGCAACGTGCAAGTGCGGGAGTTTTTCCGGGGGGTGGGAGTTTCTCCGAAGGGATGGAATGATACCCGGTCCTCGGGTGTGTTGGCGAAGATTCACGGACGCCAGGGAGCTGCCGGTTTCCCGGGCTACCTCGCGGACGCTCCGGCCCCCTGCGCGGAGGTGGCCCCCGTCGCGCGCGCGCGCTGCGCCGCCGCCCTGCGTTCCCAACAGCGCACGACAAACCCCCAGATCCCGACCGGCATGAAGATCGTGAAGACGATCAGCAGGATCCCGTAGATGGTGTTCGCCGCGCCGATGAACCGCGTGCCGAACAGGATGCGCAGGGACTCCATGAGGATGATGGTCAGCGCGGAGCCCATCGTCGGTCCGAGCGCGGTGTACATGCCGCCGACGACCGCCGCGAACAGCATCTGCAGCGTCACCATCACGCCGGAGAGCGTCCCCGGGTTGACGTACATGAGGTACTGCCCCAGCATCGATCCGCCCAGCGAGGTCAGCGCGGCCGAAACTAGCAGGATCTTCAGCTTTTCGCGCGGCACGTTGATGCCGACGGCCGCGGCCGCGTCCTGTTCGACGCTCGCCGTCATCGACAGCCGCGTCATCGAGCCGTCGATCATGTGCCACACCCACAGCCCGACGAGCCAGACCACGAGAGCGATGACGAAGAAGTGGCGCTTGTCCGGGAACTGTAGGGCGAAGAGCGAGGTCCCGGACACTGTGTTGGGGGTCAGGCCGAGCGAACCCCCGGTGATGTCGCGGGCAGCGACGATGCCGCGCTCCGTCACCTCCGAGAGGGCCAGCGTCACCAGGGCGAAATAGTGGCCGACCACGCGCAAGTGGAAGCACGGGAAGCCGATCGCCACCGCGACCAGCACCGCGAGCGCAACCCCGAGCGGAATGCCGATCCAGGGCGTGATGCCGTAATAGTTCCAGAGCAGCGCCGGCACGTAGGCGCCGATCCCGAGGAAGCCGCCGTGGCCGAGTGACATCATGCCGAAGCGCCCCATCAGGGCCCATGCCGTATACACCGCTCCCCAGAGGAGGATCTGGACGGCGATGTGCAGCAGGTACACGGGCATTCCGAGGAAGGGGAGCGCCGCCAAGCCCGCGATCGCCACGAGCCAGACGACCAGATTGCGCTTCATCGCGTGAAGACCCCCCGGGGCCGCCAGAACATGAGGCCGATGAAGACCACGAACGCGAGCACGTATGAGAGGTCGATGGAGACGTAGAACCCGCCCACCGCGATGATCTCGGAGACGATGAACGCCGCCGCGAGGCCGCCCAGCATGTTGCCCAGCCCGCCGAGGACGCAGATCATGAAGAGGATTGGCCCGAACGACAGGCCGATGAACGGGTGCACGTCGTACTGCAGAACCAGGAGGCAGCCGGCCAGCCCGGCGAGCGCGCCGCCGATAGCCGAGGTCATGCCGTAGACGCGCCGCTGGTCGATCCCCATGAGCCCGATGATCTGGCGGTCCTGCGCGATGGCGCGGATCGCTACGCCCCAGTAGGTCCGCTTCAAGAATGCATACAGGCAGCCGACGCCGATCAGCGAGACGCCGAACGCCAGCAGCCGGGCCACGCTGATGAACATGCCGGCAACCTCCAGCGTGGGCAGCCGGACGCCGATGTTCCGGAACTCGGTGCTGAACAGGAGCGTGGCGAAGCTCTGCAGGAAGAACAGCAGCCCGCCGGTGGCGAGGAGCTGATTGATCGGCGGCGCATCCAGGATGGGGCCGATGATGAGGAAGTGTGTCAGCAAACCCAGGACCGCCACCACTGCGATCGCCGCGGCGGCGGCGGCGAGGAAGGGCCAGTGGTACTTGGCGTACAGCCAGAACATCGCGTACATGCCGGCCATCATCAGCTCGGTGTACGCGATCCAGACGACGTCGATAACGCCGAAGATGAGGTTCAGGCCCAGCGCGAGGAGCGCGAACACGCCGCCCAAGAGCAGCCCGTTCACCATCGCCTCCACGAGGAAGATGTCCATTGCCCCTCTCACATGCCGAGATAGGCCTGGCGCACGAACTGGTGCTCGCGCAGCTCGGCCGCGGCGCCCGTCAGCTTGATCGTGCCGACCTCCAGGAGGTAGGCGCGGTCCACCACGTCGAGCACGCCCTGCACGTTCTGCTCCACGATCAACACCGTGAAGCCCTCCGTCCGGATGCGCTGCACCAGGTCGAACACCTGGTCCACCACGACGGGCGCGAGGCCCGCCGACGGCTCGTCCATGAGCAGGAGTTTCGGCCCGGACATCAGGGCGCGCGCGATGGCGCACATCTGCTGCTCGCCGCCCGACAGCGTTCCGGCGAGCTGGTTGCGGCGCTCCTTGAGGGGTGGGAACAGTTCGTACATCGAGGCCAAGCGGAACGCAAGCTGCGCCCGCGCGGCCGGCACAAAGGCGCCGATCTTGAGGTTCTCCTCGACGGAGAGCCGCGGGAACAGCCGCCGGTTCTCCGGCACGTGGGCGATGCCGGTGGCCACCACCTGATGGGCGCGCTTGCCGCCGATGCTCTGGCCGTCGAAGGTGATGGAGCCGGACCGGGGCCGGATCAGGCCAGAGATCACGCGCATGAGCGTGGTCTTGCCCGCGCCGTTCGGCCCGATGACGCCCACGGCTTCACCGGCCCTCACCGACATGTCGATATCGAACAGCGCCCGGAAGGCGCCGTAGCCCGCCGAGACCTTGGCCAGCTCAAGCACCAGGCACCGCCTTGGCATGCCGGCGCCCGAGGTAGACCTCGGCGAGGCGCGCGTCGGTCGCGCAGGCCGCCGGGGAGCCCTCGAAGATCTTCTCGCCGTGGTCGAGGACCACCACACGGTCCACCACCCGCATCAGCACCCCCATGATGTGCTCCACCCAGATGATCGTGATACCCATTTCCTTGCGGATACGCCCCAGTAACTCCGCGGCCTGATTCATCTCCGCGACATCCAGCCCGCCGAGCGATTCGTCGGCCAGCAGGAGCTTGGGCCTGGTTGCGAGCGCCTTCGCCAGCTCGAGCTTCTTCAGCCCGGCCGCGCCCAGCCCGTCGATCAGTGCGTGCGGGTCGGTCGGCAGGCCCACCAGGGCGAGCGCCGCGAGCGCGCGCTCGTGCGCCGCGCTCGCGGTGGGCCGCTCGGCGGGGCCATAGAAGGCCGCCGCCACCACGTTCTCCACGATCGTGAGCTTTGGAAACGGGCGCGGGATCTGGAAGGTGCGCCCGATGCCGAGCCGGCACACCTGGTGGGCGGGCAGGCCCCCGATCTCGGCCCCCTGGAAGCGGACCGACCCGGCGGTCGGTTTGTACATCCCGGCCACGACGTTGAAGATGGTGCTCTTGCCGGAGCCGTTCGGGCCGATCAGCCCCAGGATCTCGCCGGGCTCGAGTCGGAACGAGACCCGATTCACGGCGAGGAACCCGTCGAAGCTCTTGGTAAGTGCGCTGACCTCGAGCATGGACCTCACCGGGCCGCGTACGGAGAGCTCGCCGGCAGTGGCAGGACCGGCGCGGTCGCCGCGATGTGGCTCGGATAGACCAGGCTTGCCTTGCCGCCCTTGTACTGCATTATCACCGGGAAGGCCCGGAGGTTCTGTCCCGACATGGGGTCCCCGGGCGGGAGGAACTTCACCCCGAAGCCGGAGATCGTCCCCCCATCGGGAATGTCCAGGTCAAGGGCCGCCTTGCGCATCGACTCCGAGCTCCAATCGCCGTACTTCTGCACCGCGTTTGGCACTACCTGGGTGAGGAAGATCCAGGTGAAGCTGAAGCCGGAGGTGGCCTGCGGCGACACCTCGGAGATCCCGGTCTTTTTCACGTAGCGCCCGATGAATTCCTGTATCAGGTCGCCCAGGCCGGGCGCGAGCTTTTTCGGATCCATCAACTGCGCCGACGGCGGGTCGATATTCAAGAAGTAGTCGGAGTCGGTTTTGAACGTGTCCCAGAGCTTGTCGATCTGCGAGTAGCCGGCGCCGTGGCCGATCAGGGCCTTGAAGCGCAGCCCCTGCTCGCGGGCCTGGCGCAGGAACAGCGTGATGTCGGGGTTGTAGCCGGTGTGCAAGATCACGTCGGGCTGCGCCCGGCGAAGCTTGGTCACGAGCGCCGAGAGGTCCGGGGCCGTGGCCGCATACCCCTCTTTGAACACGAGCTTCAAGCCCTGCCTCTGGACACCCCGCTCGTTGCCCGCGGCCGCGCCGGAACCGTATGGGCCGTCCTCGTAGATGATGGCGACCTTGAGATCCTTCGGCTCGATGCCGAACTTCGCCTTCGAGTTCTCGGCCAGGAACTGGGGCGACAGTTCACCGAACTGGTCCGAGTGCGGCAGGCAGCGGAACACATAGCGCAGGTTCCGGTCCTTGATGACTCCCGTCGCGCTCGGCACCCCGAGCCACAAGATCTTCTGCTGCTGGTCGACCTTTCCCACCAGCGGCACCGCTTCGGCGCTCGCGTAGATGCCGACCAGCGCGTCCACCTTTTCGGCGCTCAGCAGCCGTTCCGCCTCGTTGATGGCGATGTCGGCCTTCGACTGGGCATCGGCAATGATGGCCTCGACTTTATGCCGGCCCAGGATGCCGCCCTTCTCGTTCACCATCTCGATGGCGACCTCCGTCCCCTTGGCCGCGGCCACGGAGCCGCCGGCGGCGAAGGGTCCGGAGTAGTCGTAGATCACGCCGATGCGGAAGGGTTTGGCCTGAGCATGTGCGACCGTCATGGGGACGAGCAGGAACATTGCGGCGGCGATGGAGCAGGCGAGGGCCGCCAGTACGGCACGCCAGGCAGGATGTCTTGTACACATCGTCATTGCCCTCCTCTTTTCTTGCTGTTGCAAGATCACCTTCTCACGCGGCTATCGGTCACATGACATCTCCGGGCATCCGGTCGCCCAACTGTCCATCGATCCGTGTCCCAGCCGCCCCGAGAGCGCGGCGGCCACGGCGGCGAGCGACTTGCGGAGTTCCGCGAGGCGCCGCTGCGGCAGGCGGCTTTTCGGACCGAGCACGCAGAGCGAGGCGCGGACCTCCCCGGAATGGTCCCGCACGGGGGTGGCGATGCAGCGGATGCCCTCGATGTGCTCCTCGTTATCGAGGGCAAAGCCGGTGGCCCGGATGCGCGCCAGCTCGCGCCGGAAGGCAGCGGGGGTGGTGATGGTCTTGGCCGTCTTCTGCTTGAAAACGGTGTGGCCGATGATGCTGTCGATCTCCTGTTCGGGCAGCCACGCCGCGAGGGCTTTGCCGACGGCCGAACAGTAGATCGGCCGCGTCGCCCCGACCTCTTGGACAACGCGCACGGGATCCTCGGGATCGCACTTGGCCACGATGGTCACGACGCCGTCGCGGAGCATCGCCAGGCTCGTGCCTTCGCCCGTGCGGCGACTCAACTCCTCAAGAAACGGCATCGAGATCTCGGCCACTTGCTCCTTCGTCCAAGAGCGCCCGGTAAGCCGAAACAGCTTGGGCGCGAGCTTGTAGGCCCGCGCGTGCCCGTCCTGGACGAGATAGCCGCAGTCGACCAGCGCCCGCAGCAGGTGGTGGGCGGTGCTCCGCGGCAACGCCGTCTTGCGCGCAATCTCGGCGAGCGTGGCGGAGCCGCCGACGGCCGCGGTCGCCTCGATGATCCGGAGCCCGCGTTCGAGGGATTGGTGGGTCGGGGACTGGCTGGATCGCATGCGGCGGTTCCTCTGTTTCATACTCTGAAACAGCGCGGATGAGAATATCTCACACACTTGAAAGATGTCAAGAAGGAATTCCTCCGGCGGTCCGAGCCGTGCCAGTCGTGTTGCCGACCCCGTCAGTCATGCCTGATGGGGAGCGGCAAATGCGTTCGTGAATGCGGCGCCCAGCGGGGGGGCAAGCCTCCGGCTGGGGTCGACCAGCGGCGGGACGACGCCGTCCCCGAGCGTGGCGTGGGTGATCAGCAGGCGGCCGATCGCCTCATGACGCCGGAGGCCGCGGCAGCTCGATGCGGTAATCCTTGATCTTCTTATTCAGGGTCTTGATGTCGATCCCGAGCAGGCGGGCCGCCTGGAGCTTCCGTCCCCCTGTCTCGGCGAGGATTCGGGCGACGTGGGCGCGCTCCATCTCGGCGAGCGACACCGGCCCCCGGGGCGGGAGCGGTGGCGCACCCTGCGAGGCCCGGAAGGCGGGCGGGAGGTCCTCCGGTCCGATGAGATCCCCGGGCGTCAGGATGACCAGCCGCTCGACCAGATTGCCCAACTCCCGCACGTTCCCGGGCCAGGCGTAATCCGTGAGGAGCTGGAGGGCTTCC
>Ga0181527_1000098_pt1 | contig 94041 bp, 76 predicted proteins | sample PEATcosm2014_Bin_30_FD_119762 | JGI IMG/M metagenome (GOLD analysis project Ga0181527, IMG submission 119762) | Peatland microbial communities from MTU Mesocosm Facility, Houghton, MI, USA - PEATcosm2014_Bin06_60_metaG | ecosystem: Environmental > Terrestrial > Soil > Wetlands > Peat | place...
CACGTCGTCGAGATCATCAGCGATTCGGGCGAGGGCGCGCAGAAATGCGGCCAGTCTCTCGGCGCCATCGCCGCCAGGATGGGCAACGGGGTATGGACCGAGGAGATCATCCCGGCGGAGATCCGGCCGCCGGCGCGCAGCGTCGCGGGCGGCAGCGGCAACCGCATCCGCCTGGGATCGCGACGCGTCACCAATGCGGGCAACGAAGCCGACCTCGTCATCGCCTTCAACGAGCAGGTGCTTCTGGGACGGGTTCGGGACGGCGCGCTCAAATCCGATTGCATCATCCTGCTGGAGAACATGTGGCGGGACGATCGCGATCCCAAGATCGCGGCGGCCTATGTCGAGACCTATGACCGGCTGGTGACGGCGGGCTACCGGGTCTATGAAATTCCGATGGAGCGCGAGTGCCTGAAGATCGTCTCGGACGCTCGGCGCGGCAAGAACATGTTCGCGCTCGGCGCGCTCTGCAAGCTCTACAGCCTCGATCTGCAGCTCGGGCGCGACCAGATCGCGCTCGCCTTCGGCAAGAAGGACGCGAAGGTCGTCAAATCGAATGTGAGCCTGCTCGAGGCCGGCTACGCCTGGGCCGGAGAGAACCTCGACTTCGCGTTCCGGATTCCCGCCGATCGCGCCACCGAGCCTCAGGTCGTCATTAACGGAAATACGGCGCTGGCGCTCGGCGTGCTGGCCTCGGGGATGGACGTCTGCGCGATGTATCCGATCACGCCGGCGACCTCGGTGTCGCATTATCTCAGCGACGTGTTCGAGAAGGTGGGAGGCGTCGTTCATCAGGCGGAGGACGAGATCGCCGCTTGCTCGTTCGCCATCGGGGCTTCCTACGCCGGCAAATGCACGGTCACCGTCACCTCGGGGCCCGGCTATTCGCTCAAGCAGGAAGCGATCGGGCTGGCGGTCATGTGCGAGATCCCGCTGGTCGTCATCAATGTGCAGCGAGGCGGCCCGAGCACCGGCCAGCCGACCAAGGTCGAGCAGGGCGACCTTTTCGCCGCGATGTTCGGCAGCCACGGCGACGCGCCCAAGGTGGTCATGGCGCCGAGCACGATCGAGGACTGCTTCTATTCGGTCATCACCGCGCGCAAGATCGCCGAGACCTTCAACATGGTGGTGGTGATCCTCACCGACGCCACCCTCGCCAGCTCGCAGCAGCCGTTCCCGCGGCCGCAATTCAGCGAGGCTTGGGTCGCGGCGCCGTTCGACCAGAGCGAAGTGCCTGAGGGATCGAAACCCTACGACTGGAACCCCGACACCGGCCTCGCCCGCCGCTTCATTCCGGGGCAGCCCGGCGGCATGCACACTCTGACCGGGCTTGCGCACGACACCATGAGCCACGTCGCTTATGACCCCGAAATCAACCAGCAGGGCATCCGGGCGCGCAGCCTGAAGCTGGCCGCGCTCCAGAAGTCGCTCAAGACGCCGCCGGTGTTCGGCGGGGAGAGCGGCGACATGCTGGTGATCGGCTGGGGCAGCACCAAGGGCGCGATCGAGGAGGCGGTCGAAGGCCTGCGCGCCGAAGGCCACAAGGTCTCGTCGCTGCATCTCACCTTCCTGCAGCCGATGGCGCCGGGCATCAAGGAGATCATGCAGCGCTTCGGCAAGGTCATGACGATCGAGAACAATTGGTCCGACAATCCGGACGAGAAGATCATCGACGAGACGAACCGGCGCTATTCGGCCGCGGCGATGCTGCTGCGCGCGCGCTACCTCGTCGACGTCGACTGCTGGAGCGAGGTGCGCGGCCAGCCGATCAAGCCCGGCGCGATCCGCCGCGTGCTCTTGCAAAAACTGCAACAAGGTTGAGGAGGGCACGAACATGACGATCGCCGCCACGGAATGCCTGCTCCGCATGTACGAAGAGCATCACGACCTCGAGGACTACCAGGGCGGCGTGCCGCGCTGGTGCACCGGATGCGGCGACAACGCGATCCTCGCAGCGGTGCAGCGTCTTTGCCGCGACGAGGACCTACGGCCGGAAAAGACGGTGTTCGTCTCGGGCATCGGCTGCTCGAGCCGCTTCCCCCACTACATGAAGACCTACGGGTTCCACAGCATTCACGGCCGGGCGCTTCCGATTGCCGAGGGCGTCAAGATGGCGCGGCCGGATCTCGACGTGTTCGTCAACACCGGGGACGGCGACTGCTGCAGCATCGGCGCCGCCCATTGGATCCACGCGATCCGCTACAACATGAACATGACGGTGATGCTGCACGACAATCAGATCTACGGCCTGACTAAGATGCAGGCCTCGCCGACCTCGCCCCGCGGCACCAAGAGCAACACCACGCCGCGCGGCTCGTATCTCGAGGCGCTGCAGCCGCTGGCGGTCACGCTGGGCGTGCAGAACGTTTCCTTCGTCGCCCAGGCGGTCGATTGGATTCCCGAGGTGCTCTACGACATCCTGTCGGCGGCGCACCACCACAAGGGCTTCTCGTTCGTTCGCATCATCCAGCGCTGCCCGGAGTGGCTGCCGAAACTGTTCGACCCCTTCCTGCACGACCCTCAAAAGGTCCTGCTCCTGGGCCACGAGCGCGGCCTTCACATCAGCCCCGCCGTCTCCAAGGTCTACAAGAATCAGGAGCAGCACGATCCGTCGAACCTCAACCGGGCGCGCGAGATCGCCTCGATCGCCGATCCGATTCCGGTGGGCATTCTTTATCGGAACCCGGACGTCCCCTGCTACGAGGATCTGCGCAACTCCGGGCAGACGCGCTCGACGGCGATGATCAAGGCGGGTCTCGAAGCCGAGTTCGACAAATTCACGGTCTGGCCGCAGGAGCCAAGCGAACGGGCGCTGCCGGCGGCTTGAGGCGTGAACGGCCCGAGGACGCAGCGGCGGCAAGCTAACCAGGACGATCGAGCATGCAAGCGGAACTTCAAGCGCATATCGCCTTTCATGTGATCGGAAAGAGGCCGGGCGGCGAGCCCGACACGGCCGACGAGATCGACCTGCGTCCGGCGCTGCTCGCCGAATATCGCGATCTCAGCGCGCTTCGCTACGATTTTCCGCTGGTGCTGATGCGCAACGCCGAGGGCCCGGCGTCGGTGCAATCGCTCTGCGGCCTGATCGACGACGTCGTGAAGGAGATCGCCGGCGGCGCCGACGGCGAGCGGTTGAGGCAGCATGCCCTGCGGCTCGAACGGGAGGTCCGCACGCTGATCGTGGAGGGCGCTTCGCAATCGTTGTCGGATCTTCTCGACATCGCCGCGAGTGGGCTGGCGGCGCAGAACGACCCGCTGCTCGGCGACAGCTTGAAGCGCATTCGCGCCGCCCTCAAGGCCGACGGCGAAGTCGCCGACTGCGACAAGGCCACGCCGTTCCGCCTCGTTCGTCACGTCTGGAAGACGGTGGACGACAGCAAGGCCCGTGCTTTCCGGAACGAGATCAACGCGCTCGTCGTCAAGCTCTCCGACATCCTGCGGGCCGATTTCGCCCGCTCGGAAGAAGGGCTGAGCGCGGACAGGCTCGAGGCCTCGGTCGGAGCCACGCAACGAGCGACCTTCGACTTCGCCGTCATGTCGCGGATGCTCGCCGAGACGTCGGCGAAAGCCTCGCTGCCCGAGACCCGGCGCGGGCGAATTCGCTGGCTGCTCTCGGCGCTCAAGTCGCAGCGGTTCTATCCGCCGGCCAGCGACAGCGACAAGCGGATCGGGCTCGCCGAGCCGTACGGCTTCGTCTTCGACAATTGCGCCGACGCCGTCGCGGCCTATCGCGAGCGGCTGCCGAAAATGATCGAGGTCGCCAAGGCGATCGCGATGGCCAAGCTCGAGATCGACGGCTCGTACAACGAATTGAGGCACGACGGCTTTTTCGAGGATTTCGGCGCCAATGGTCTCGACCCGGGCGACGTGGCCCGGTTCCCGGATTATCTGATCTGGCTGCGCGCCGCGCCCATGGAGGCGGCCGACAATGATTTGATCTTGCGCGCCCTTGCCGCGGGCCTGCCGGCCAAGGTTCTCGTTCAAACCGACGATCTCCTGGAGCCGTCGCCGCTTGGCGACGGGCCGCTCGTGTTCGGCTTGCGCGGCAAGCAACTCGTCAGCACGGCGATCGCCCTGGGAACGTGTCACGTCCTGCAGTCGACCAGTTCCAACCTGTTCCAGTTCCGCGACCGGATTTTTGCGGCGATGGCCTATGCGGGACCGGCGCTGTTCAGCGTTTTTTCCGGCGCCGCTGGAAACGCCAGCTTGCTTCCGCCCTATCTGACCGCCGCGGCGGCGATGGACGCGCGGGCGTTTCCGGCGATGACCTACGATCCCGCGGCCGGGCCGGACTGGGCGTCGCGGTTCTCGCTTCAGGGCAATCCGCAGCCGGATCGCGACTGGCCGGTCCAAAGCCTCGCTTACGAGGATGAGGCGCATCAACGCAAATGCGAAGACCTCGCCTTTACCCTTGTCGATTTCGCGGCCTGCGATCAGCGCTTCGCCGGACATTTCGCCAAAGTTCCGCGCGCGAAATGGAATGAGAAAATGGTGTCGGTTTCCGAGTTCGCGGCATCCGAGCGGGATGGCGCGTTCACGACGGCGCCGTGCCTGCTGATGGTCGATCGCGAAAATCGGCTGCAGAAGCTGATCGTCGACGACAAGATGATCAGGGAGGCGCGCCGGTGCATCGAGATGTGGCGCAGCCTTCAGGAGCTCGGCGGCATTCACAATTCACATGCGGCGAGGCTCCTCGAGCAGGAGCGCAAGATCTGGGCGGAGGAGCGGCGTCGCGAGACCGAGTCGCGGGGAACCCAGCCTAGCGCCCCAGCCGCGGCGCCGGTCGCGGTCCCGGCCGCGCCGGCGACGGCGCCCGCGCCGATCGAAGCGCCGGCCGAGAAGCCGTCGGACGATCCCTATATCGAGACGTCCCGATGCACCTCCTGCAACGAGTGCACCCAGATCAACGACAAGATGTTCGGTTACGACGCCAACAAGCAGGCCTCGATCGTGAACCCGGACGCCGGGACCTACCGGCAGCTCGTCGAGGCGGCCGAAAGTTGCCAAGTCTCGATCATTCATCCCGGCAAGCCACGGAATCCAAACGAGCCGGGGCTCGAGGAACTGCTGGCGCGCGCCGAACCCTTCCTCTAAGCCGGCCAACTTCGGCTGCCGCGAGAGGTTGAGCGCGCGCAGAGGACGCAAGGATGGACGACGCCGACGAGGCGCGTCCGGTACTGTCGCGCCAAAGCGGCGGCGCGAATTTACGAAATCGAAGCCGTCGTGGCGAGCACGTTCGCGCGGCGAAAAACGGCGACCGAAAAAGCGCGCGGAGCGGGACGCGCCGCCGCACGCGCGACAGTCTGGGGATCATTACGATTTTCGCGCCGGGACAATCATCCTCCCGCCGTGACCGGTAAAGCGCGTCTCGCAGAAGTGGCGACGGTTTTCCGCCAAGGACGCGGTCCACGGGGAATTTCGAGCCGTCCTGATGGTCGCGCTACGCTGTCGTCAGTCGACTGTCGCTTCAAACTGCCGCGGGGATCGCATCGGAAAGGCCGGGGGCCGAAGCCGGCGACGAACGATTTGGAACAATCGGATTGGCCGATATCGCTTCTTCGAAACGACCCGCCGCCCGATCGGCATCTTCTATGGGCGCCGATCCGCTATCATTGAACAGATTTGATAGCCGGACCGCGCACGGCTCACAGCGAACCCGCGCGCGGTCCGGCCTGGGAGGCAAGTCAGCCGACGAACTCGAAGGCTGAAGGAAGCCCCGTCATAAGCGGATCGAGCCTAGAACTTATGGCCATTCGCCTGATACGCGTTGCCCTTGTCGTTCCGCGGCCCGCCACCGGCCGGATTTACATGGCAATATCCGCAGGGCTTGCCTTCCTTGGCGGCATAGGCCGGCAAGGCCGCGGCGTGTTTGGGCGCCACGACGAGGCCGGCGCTGGTGACCAACATCCCCAAGCCCAGCGTAGCCAGCACGGCGACGACCGTCTTCCGAGTCGCGGTTGAACTCCCTGAAACCACTGCTTCCCTCATAGGTCTTCCCTCTCTCCTCCGACCGTCACAACGGCCGTCTCGTTACGCCACGTCATATACCACGGCGTACGATTCGGAGCATCGATGCAGGACGATTCGGAGCATTGATCCAGGACAAGTCTTCGAGGCTTCGACGACGCGATTCGGCGTTCGTGAAGCCAGGGCTCGTATGGCGCCCCGCGGGGCGAACCGCTCCGAGGGGGAGAGGTGGGTCCAAATCAGGCGAATGATCGAAAATGAGACAACAGGTCCGGTTCCATCAGGCTCGCCAGAAGGCTGATGGCCTCACAGGCTCTTCGGCGCGGCTTCAAAGACGCCGATCAGGCGACCCGAGAGCGCTTTGCCGAGCGCTCAAAATATGACACCCCCCGACCGCGCACGGCTCACAGCGAGCCCGCGCGCGGTCCAGCTTGGGACACAATTCAGCCAACAAATTCAAAGGCTGAAAGCAACGCACCGACAACCAGGTCAGCTCTTGAACTTATGTCCATTCGCTTGATATTCTTTACCTTTATCATTCAGGGCGCCGCCCGCCGGACTGGCATGGCAATACCCGCAAGGCTTGCCTTCTTTTGAAGCATAGGCCGGCATTGCCGTGGCATGCCGGGGCGCCACGACGAGGCCGGCGCTCGCAACAAGCATTCCTAGGCCTAGCGTAGCCAACACGGCGACGATCGTCTTCCGCGACGCGGTTGAACTGCTCGAATCAAATGCGTCCCTCATAGGTCTTCCCTTTCTCCTCGGACCGCCGTGGCAGCCATTTCGTAACGTGGCGTTATAGATCACGACGCGCCATTCGGGGGATTGATCCAGGGCAAGTCTTCGAGGCGTTAGCGATGCGATTCGGCGTTTGCGGCGCGATATATCCTCGCGCCGCGGGCCAATTGGTTTAATTATATCACATTACTAGATAATTCTTCGGCATGGGTCGCGTTTCGGCGCCGCGACACACCAAACCTCTGAAATCGCCAGATCGCAGCGGCATTGATTCGCCTGTCAGCGGCCGCCGCGAGGATGCTGACATAGGGAGGCGGGAGATCGGATCAAACGCCGCCCCGCAATCGTCATTTCTTGAGCGATGCGTAATATGCGCCGATATCGGCCATGTCCTGATCGCTGAGCATATTCGCCATCGGATTCATGACGGGATCGATGAGCTTGCCGGACTTCAATTCCTGGAGCGCATCGACGATCTGAGTCTCGCTCCAGCCCGCCAGCGGCGGAAACGGACCGACGCCTTCACCGTTCACCCCGTGACATCCGGCGCAGCCCGCGGTCTTGGCCTTGCCTGCCTGAACGTCGCCCGCGGCGCAGGCGACGCCGCAGGCCCCAAGCAAAGCCAGCATAGCCACGCTCGTCAACAAACTAAGCTTCATCGCCGGTTCCTCGTTGACCTGTCCGATTAGTCGCCGTGTGTCGCGCTGAACGCGGTCATGCGTAGGCTCGTGACCCAGCATCCGGCAGATTGCCCCTAAATTGAGCTTCATCTTGCTCCAATCCGGCATTCTCGGCAAGGCTGAGCCGTCGCCGAATCGTCGCCCCGTCGTCGCCCCGCGACGCCGATGGGCGTGGGCAAGCGCCCATGCTCCCCGAGCGCTGAACAACGCCAAATTCGAAGTCACCGTTAGGCGCCTTTCGCAGGGATCGCGCCGAATGCACGGCAAACGAACGCCCTATGGCGTTGACGCGACGGATGGCGGTCGCAGGTCCGCGATCCGTCGCTGACCCGCTGAAGGCGGCCAGTTCCGTGCGCGCCTTTATGCCGCACCGGTCGACGTCCATTCTCGGCTGTTCCCGTCGGTCGCGGCCGCGCTGCCGGGAAGCAAACTGATTGCCGTTCGGCAAGTTTTCGCGGATTCTGGCGACGCCCGAGTCGCCCATGGATCGTTCGCCAACCTATCGCGCGGAGAATTTGATCGAGATCAGAGCAAAGTCGTCAGCCATAGCCGTTATGTCAGGCGTCAGAGGGCCGACGTCGCCATTCCCGTCTGTTCGCCGATATCACGCGGCGGATCGCGGGGCCGCCGCCGCCGCCCGTGACATCGACCGTCTAAAACGGCCGATCGTCGCGATTTGGTTGCAACCCGCGGGTGAGGTGCGTCTCGATGACCTTGGCTTCAGCATTTCATGGCGCTCGGCGGGGTAAAGCCACGCCCCGCCGCCGGTCGAAAATCTGCAACTAGGGGTCACGATTGCACGGAATGCCAAACCGTTGCAGATTTAGGTTGAGGCGCGCCAGCTGGGGAATGCCGGTCGGCATGTCCACTTCAGGAAATTTCGAGGGGAGAAGCCTGTTGAGCATTTCGGAAAATTTCGTGAAGAAGGAAGATCTTCGCGCACGTCTTTTCGGCGACGTATGGCGGACGCTGATCCCGGAAGTCTTTCGAGACGTGCCGACCTATTACGATAAGGGCAATGCGGTCGCATCGTTGGGGAATTGCTCGCGATGGAGCAATAAATTCGCCGCTGCGATCCACCAGCATCTGCCCAGCGGATCGAAAGTGCTCGACGTTTGCTCGGGCACGCATGACATCCCGCTGAGGCTTCTCGCGATGGACCCGACGCTCGAAATCCACACCGTGGACGGCAGTCCGCATATGACGGCCGAGGGTCAGCGCCGCGCTCGCGAGCGCAATCTGACGATCCATGCCCAGGTGTGCGACGCTCACGAGCTGCCGTTTCCCGACGAAACGTTCGACGCGGTGACGCTGCAGTTCGCCTCGCGCCATCTCGAGATCATCAGGTCGTTCAAGGAAATTCAAAGGGTTCTCAAACCGGGCGGCATCTTCTGCCACAATGATATGCTGCGTCCGGCCTCGAGAATCGTCGAGGAGCCGTACCTCGTCTACCTGCGCTTTTCCGTATGGTTTACCGCGAAGCTTTTCGGAAGTTCTCCCGAGAGCATGAAGTGCGTCGGGTACTTCGCGAACGCCATACGGCACTTTTACACGCCAGGCGAATTGACCGAGCTTCTCAAGGAATTCGGTTTCGTCGACATAGAGAACCGGAGTTTTCTCACAGGCATTCTATCTTATCACATCTCACATAAACCAGCGCGCTAGGACATATTGGGCGCGATCCCGCGCAACGCTTGGTCCCTCGAGAGGTTGCAGGCTCGCCTTCCCACGGTCCTCCAGTGTCGAGGCTCACGGGCGATCCGAGGCTCTTTTGGAGGATGCGTTTCGGAGCCGTCTTCATTGCGGTTTGCGGCCTGAGTCCGGGCCGCATGAAAAAGCGCGGCCGAATGTTTCGAATCCGCGCCGCGGCCCACGGCCGGGCGCCGCCTTCGTCGGCGGACGCCGGGCGGGCCGGGATTATCTGTGTTCTTGCGAGCAGCGCTCCATCGTTCGCGGTCATTTCGGAGACGATGGCGCCGTCTTCTCGCCGTTCGCCCCAAACTTTCCCCTGCCTCACGCCGGTCGAAATATGCAACTCTACTACGCTACACGCGACGGCCAATCGCGGCGCATCGCCGCGCGAATCGCCACTCGCCTCGGTGAAAGGGGAATCGCCGCTTCGCCACAGGGTTTGGCGGCGGCCTTGCCGGGTGCGCAAGAGCTGGCCGAGGCGCGGCTGGTGACGGTCGTGGCGGCCGTGCGTTATGGCCGGCATCTCCGGGAGGCCGAGCAGTTGCTGGCTATCTACCGGACGCTGCGCGCTCCGCCCCCGCTGGTCTTTCTTTCCGTCAATTTGACGGCGAGGAAGCCAGGCAAGGACACGGTCGAGGGCTGCGCCTACCTCCGCAAGTCGATCGCCCGGCACCAGCTGACTCCTGCCCTCGCTCTGGCCATCGCCGGACGCCTGGATTATGCGCGTTACGGCTGGCTGGACCGGCAATTGATCCGCTTCATCATGAAGCTGACGGGAGGGCCGACCGATCTCAAGACCTCGATCGAATATACGGCGTGGAATGTGGTCGACGACGTCGCCCTGCGGATCGCCGAGCTCTATGGCCGCACCGAACCATTACGAGGCTGACGGGAGGGCCGACCGGTCCCAAGACCTGTCCCGCGCATAAAGCGTGCGATGTGATCGACGACCTCGCCCTGCGGGCAGGCGAATTCCACCGCCGCATCCAACCGCTTCGCCGCCGGCCAAGCGCGGCGGCGGCAAGCGCTTCGTCGTCAGGAGGCGACGCTATCGCCATTTTTCGCCGATCGGGAAGACTGTTCGTCCCACCGCCATCCGCGACAAGGTCGCGATAGCAATCGTCAGATCATCCTCGCATCCGTTTCACTTCGGCGACTGGCTCGCGTAATAGGACGCGATGCCCTCTATGATGGAGTCTCCATAGGGCAAGGTCATTATATGCATCGCCGAGCTTTCCCGTCTGTTCTCGCGATACGACCTCAGCGCCATTATGAGATAGTCTTTGTCCTGGCCTCTGATGTTCGGTATCGCCATGGATTGATTGTCAACGCCCGCGCTGTGGCAGCGATTGCATTTGTCGGCGATATCCTGAACCAATGTCTGCCCGCGCTCAGCCGCGGTTCTTGGCTGGATGGCGTAGAACGCCGCGATGTTCTCGGCGTCGCTGTCGTTCTTGATGACGGCGGCGACGGCGCGTTGCATTGCCGCATGCTTGCGACCGGCGCGGTAGGCCTTGAGGGCGTCGACGAGATATTGGGGATCCTGGCCCGCGAGACTGGGAGTCGCCGAATCGGTGCTCACGCCCCGCAATCCGTGGCAACCCGCGCATAATGTGGTGAGCGCCTGGCCCGCCGCGGGATCGCCGCGAGGCGGCGTGCGAACTTGCACAGGAGTCTGCGACGCGAAATAGAGCGCCAGGCTGTCGAAATCCAGGGCTCTCAAGTCCTGAATCAGCGAATGCATGGGGGGAGTCTCGCGGGCTCCGGCGAGATACTCCTGGATCGCGGCGACAAAATAGCCTGGCTGTTGGCCGCTCAGGCTGGGCGTGCCGGGGATCGCGCTATTGCCATTCTCGCCGTGACATTGTGTGCAGGCTTGGGCCAACTCCTTTCCGTGGTCATAGGGTGAAAAGATCTCTGCGCGAGCGCCCGGGGCGGGCGCCACGGGCGGGAGACTCGAAAAATACGCAGCGACGGCGCGCTCGCCCGCCTCGCTCAGGTTCTCGGCCATGATCCTTATGGCGGCATGGATGCGTTGACCTTGCCTGTACTCGCTCAGCGCGGTGACGAGATAGCGGTAGCTCTGTCCCGCGAGGTTGGGGATGCCCGGGGCGACGCCATGCCCATCCAATCCATGGCATGCCTTGCATTGTTGTTCGACCAAAGCCTTGCCCGCAGCCACATCCGCGCTCGTCGGCGCCACGGTCGTGCTTTGGGCGGACGAATCGCGAATGCCCAAGCCGGCAGCCAGCACCACAGAGATCAGGAGAGCACGCGCAAAACATTTCATGGAAGAACCTCCACTGCGATGGGTCGGCCGAAGTTCACTGCCTTACGGTCGGATCGTGTGCCGGCGTCATCTTTCTAGCACGATCGCAGTCATCCCGCATGACCGATGAATCCGATCGCCACCAGGAGCAGCAATATCAAGCCAATCGTGATCAGGGTGAAGCCCAATATTCTCGAGCCCAGCGCCATGGCTGGCGACGGCGCAGGAACGCGATGGCTTTCGAGCTGCCCGGTTTCGACCAAGCGGTTATATTCCACCGCGTGCTCCCGCTTGAATTCTTCCAGCGACATCGCCCCGGTGAACATCACGGTGTCGAGCGGAAATTTGTCCGGCCTGAAGTGGTTGTTGAAGAAATGCACGGTGAACAGGAAAACGGCGGCGAGGACTGCCTCTTCACCATGGAAGATGAGCGCGAGGTTGAACACCCAGCCCGGCAGAACCTCGGCGACCACCACCTTGCCCCACAGGAGGGCGCCGCTGCCGCCGATGATGAAGATACCCCAGAACACCGCCCAATAGTCGAATTTCTCCCAATAAGTCCACCGGTCGAATACCGGCTGCGGGCCGCGGCCGAAGAACCATCTGAACATGGCCAGGACATCGCGAAGATCCTGCCAGCGGACGACCAGGGAATCCGGCCCGAACCACCGGAACGTTCGCCCCTGCCTCCCCAGCTTGACGGCCATATAGACGACATGCGCGAAGAATACCGAGACGAAAACCGACGCGCAGACGCGATGAACGATGGCCATCACTTGCGGGCCGCCGAACAGCCTTACGACCACGGGCGCCCAGGCGCTGTCGGAATAGAGCACCGTCATTCCCGTCAAGACCAACGTCATGGTGCTCAGCAGTACGAGAAGATGGGCGACCCGCCAGGCGATGGGGAAGCGCTGGAACCAAGGCTGGTCCTTATGCGGCGCCGGATAGACGTAGAGATCCTGCTGCGCGCCGCGCGCCTTGCGCTCCTTGGACGAGCGGTAGAACCACAGCGCGGAATGGGTCCAGAAGAACGCGAACACGCCCGCCAGCAGCGCCGACATCGCTTTCGCGGCGAGCCACAAATAGGGATAGTGCTTGAAATCGTGGGAATTGCCGTGCGGCTGGAAGGTCGCAAACCCGGCGGTGGCGTTGGTATGGCATTTCTGGCAGGTGGCGAGCCGGTTGGTCGGATACACGCTCGAACGGGGGTCGTCGACCCGCTGGATGCCATGGTTGCCATGGCAGTCGAAGCACTTGGCGGTATAGGCGTAGCCCAGGGCGTTGACCTGCCCGTGATACGTGTCCAGGTAGGTTTTCAGCTGCTCCTGATGGCACGAGCCGCAGTTCTTGGTGATGACCAGCCTGGTCGAACTCAGCACCGGATTTTCAATGTCGTGACTGGTGTGGCAGTCCGCGCAGATCGCCGCCGCGGGATCATGGTCCTCCAGCACCAGCTGGCCGTGAACCGACTTCGAATAGGCCGCGAGCTCTTTGGAATGGCACGCGCCGCAGGTGTTGGGCAGGTTCAGGCGCCACTCCTGCCAGAGGGGAGTCCCCGGGGGATAGACGTAGTGGGCGTCATGGCAATTATAGCAGGTCGCATTGGTTTTCGACTGATCGGCCTGCGACGGCCGCGCATGAATCGAATTCATGTACTTGCCGATTCGCTCCACGACGTAGCCCAATGTGGCGAATTCTTCTGTTTTTCCATCCTTCTGGGCTTTGTCCCACAAGTTTTCGTGGCAACTGACGCAGCTGACCTGGACCTGCATCGGCAAGTGGGGGATCGACGTTACGTTGGTATGGCAATCGACGCACTGGCGTCCGCCGTGGATGCTCGGCTTGAACTTGTCCTGGTCCACGAACAGCGAGCGCGGTTTTCCGTCCGGCCCTTGAACCGCAAACCCCGCGGTGCCATGGCAAGACAGGCACATTTCGCTCGGAATTTTCGCGGGGGTCTGCGAAGCCGGATCACCGGCCGAGGCGGCGGTATCCGCCGCTTGCGCCGCTCTGGGGCTGGACATCCCGCCCACGGCGAGAATGGCGAGCAGGAGAAGCGCCGCGGGTCTGCAAAGACGGACGATCGGAGAAGCTCCGCGCCGGATGCGGGAAGAGATCGACCGCCCGATCTCCGCTGTCGCCCCCGCTGGTCGCGATGAGCCTGTCATCCATGACAGGCCGTGAGACGAAGCGCATTGCGAATGAGGTCCGGTCAATTGGCCACCAGCGATTCAGGAAGAGGGCAATCCGACATTTCTCCTCCCGGGATTGCGGACCTGCCCGCCTCGTATCCCTGGGGAAATTCGCCTGCATTGACGTGGATCAACAGAGCGCTTTGCAAAAGTCGGAGCCCCTTGATTCCTACGGGTCTCCAGGCCTTTGCGGCGCTTGTTCGCGACCAGCGCGTCGCGCGCCTCGAGGCGCCACAGGCTCGGGCTCGGCGCTTGTGTTCGTCGGCGCGGATGCGCTCCAGCGCCAATGCCGCGACGGGATGGCCCTCGCCCTCGAAAGCGCAGGACGCGGCGATCGATGCATCGGGCGCGAATGGCGTCACTTGCACCCCGCGCGCCTGGCGGAGACAAGCTCGTCAAGGGTGATTGTTCCGGCGCGCGGGCGCAAGGCGTCGAGGATCTCGATCGCTGCGTCGATTTGCGCCCGCCGCCGACGCGCGTCGCGCGCGATCCGCGCGATCGCGCGGCCGCGCCGGGGGAGCGCCACGCTCTGCGCGCGCTCCGCCGCGTCGAGGCGTTGGGAAGCCGGCGCATTGGCCTCGGAGGCATGGATTTCGCGCATGGCGGGCGCCATCGACTCCAGAGGGTTGACTCGTCCCGTGTGAATTTACGGCAATGACAAGGGATCATCAACGGGGAAAATGGCCCTGCCAGGGATACACGGGGTTATCGCTGGGAACGTTCAGGCCGAAGTTGATCTGTGCCGACCCGGCGAAACGACTGCGCCGGGTCTTGCGGCTCGCTCGCCGGACGGTCGGCAATTCTCCGACCCCGCCGCGTCCATCGTCCCGCTCTGCGCGGCCTACGTCGCGCCGTCCTGCATAAAAGGCGGCGCCGCCCCGGGTTTCCCCGTAACGGCGCCGCCAGATCACGGCCCCCCAACTATTCAGAGCGGCTCACCACTTGACCTTCAACGAGGCCATGACCATCCCGACGTTCCAGTTCGGCGAGCTGTAGCCCGGCGTCAGGATGTTGATCGAGTTGGCGTTGTTGGTGGTCGTCGTCGTGCCGCTCGAGGCGCAGGTGTTGGACGAATTGCTCGTGCACTTCGCTTCAACCGCCGGCTGTTGATCGTTCCAGTTGTTCGACCGGAACATGCTCCAGCCGACGCCCAGCCCCAGCTCGATATTATCCGTCACGTCGTACTTCGCCTTGACGGTCAGCGAGTTCATCATCGAGTTCTCGTCGGGATAGTTGGACACGTTTTGGTACGTATACGCCAACGGATTGCCGGAGGCTGGGGCGATGTACACGCCATTGTAGTTGCCGAATAACACGGACCCGTAGGCGAACGTGTAATCCGCGCTGAGTTTCAGCCTGTCCATCGGCTTCCATTCGCCGCTGAGGCCGACGGTGCTGACGCCGCTGGTGTACTTGTTCTGGAAATATCCGGCGCTCCCCGTGCAGTACTGGGCAGGAGCCGACGCGGTGGCGGCGGCGACAAGTCCTGTGCTGTCGGCGCATTCGCCGTTGCCCAGGTTGTTGTAGAACAACTGCTCGTAGGTGTAATAGGCGTGGAAGCTCACGGTGTCGCTTGGGCGATAGTTGCCGTCGATGCTGGCGGTGAGGTTGTAGTCGCTCTTGATGCCGTAGACCTGGTTCTGCAGGTTCAAAGACGTCGTCTGGCCCGTTCCGTCCGTGGTGTTGGGGTAGTGGAAGTCGTCGTTCTCAGCCTTGAACGATACGCCGCCGGAGAAAGGCCCTCCCGGAGTGTAGTCGCCGCGCACATTGATCGACGCCAAGGTCATGGGCGCCTGGTAATAGGCGCCGGACGGCGTGCCTCCAGCCGCCCAGGCGGGGCTGCCCGTCTCCAGATTCTGCCACGCCGTCCAGTAATCCAGCACGCCGCTGCGGTCGCCGTAGCTGCCGGTGATCCGGCCCATGAACGATGAACCGAACATGCTGCTCAGGCCGATGGTGCCGATGTTGGTGTCGCTGTGGCCGACCTGGGCGTTGGTGCGGTCGATGTCGTCGTATTCGTAACCGAAGGTCACCTTGGTGTTGCTTGCCGACAGAATCTTGTAGTCCGCGTCGAGGTTGACCTTTTGCTTCAGCCACTCCTGCGGCACGACGTAGCCGGCGATGCCGTTCGGGTTGGTCGCGCTGACAAAGGTGCTGTCCGAGCCGCTGCCGCTGCCATACACGCAATTTCCGCCACAAGCATTGCCGAAATTGGCGATCTGGACGTTGCGCTCGTCGATCGAATACTTCGCGCTGGCGTTGAGGCCGGTGATCGGGTTCGTGCTGACGCCGACGTTGCCCTGGAAGACCTCGGCCGTGATGTTCGGCGAGGTGGCGCTGCCGGTTCCTTGCCCCAGGCTGTTCAGAGCCCCAAACCCGCCGGTGTTGGCGGCAATGAGGGCAGGCAAGCCGGGATCGCCGGTGTTGGCCGGGAACTGGTCGTTCTGCGTCTCCAGGCCGTAGCGCGCGTTCAAATTGAACCGCGTGCCCGGCAACAGGTTGTAGCCGATCGCCGCCGTGACGTACTGCGCCATATTGCTCGGCGGCGTCGCGTAGAGCGCCGTCATTTCATAGGGTTTCGCGGACCCGGACAGCGGGTCGGGAAGAGAGACCCCGTTGTTGTTATCGGTGAAGTTCGAGAGGAAATAGCCGAACACCGCCTGGATTTGCGGGGTGCTGTAGGCCGCCGACACGTCGTAGCGCTCGGTGTCGTAGTCGACCGGCAACGTGAAGGCCGTGCCGCCGTAGGCGCCGTCGAACGATTCTTCGACCGTTCCTTCCTTGTGTTCATGGCGGAACGCGCCGGTGATGGTCCAGTCGCCCCACGTGTACTTGCCGGTCAAGCCGACGATGTCGCGCCGCGTGCCCACCTGGAAGGGCTCCTCGGCACTGAGCGGGAAGGCGTAGGTATTGGCGCTCGTGGCCTTGTTACTCAGGGGGACCCCCCCCACGAGAGCATTATACCCAAGAATCGAGCCCGGCGCAGTCAGCGACGCCCCGCCCCAGGTGTTCACGCCACCGAGCGGGCCGTTGAGAGTCCCGGTATGGCCGTTGATCGTATAAATCGAGTCGATGATGTTGCCGGTGTAGGAGATCGCGTCGTAATAGCCGATGATCCCCCAATGCCCCTGATCGCCGACGTTGAACTTCACGGTGGCGTTCGGCCCCAGATCGTTGTTGGTCTGGCTCTGGTAGTTTCCGTCGTAGAAGTTATTGATATGGCCGTTGACGATTTGGGCGTTGACGCCCGTACCGGCGTTGAGGTGCAAACCGGCGTTTGTGTTTGTTCCGGTCAGCGCAGGATTAGCGGAGGAATAGACGGGAACGTTGGCCGTCCCGAGGTCGTCCCCGAACTGGAAATTGATGTCGGAGCCCTCGATGATGTAGTAGCGCGTGCCGCCCGAGTCCCATGCGTCGCGCGTGACGGTCTTGAAGCTGAACAGCCCGTCGAGGCCGTCCTCGGTGAAGCCGGTGTAGCGGCCGGCCTGGCCGGGGTTGGCGCCGAAGGTCCCCCCCAGCCCGAGATCGATCTCGCCGTCCGAAACCATCTGTCCGGTGGGTCCCGGCGCCGCCGGGGCGGCTCCGAGATCCGCGGCCATCGCCCCGAGCGGCATCAGACATACGCCGCTCAAAAGCATGGCGCGGAATGTGAGTTTATGCATCATGTTCAGCCCCCTTGCCCCGTTTATTGCGGGGGGAATATTGTCAGCGAAATCCAATCAGCGGAGGAAGTAGGCGCCATTCGGGCTGTTCGACCCATGGACCTGGGAGTGACAATTCAGGCACAACCGGTTGTTCCCCAAGGCGCTGTTGTAGGTCGCCTGTCCCTGCAGATTGCCGAGCAGCGAGTGCCCTCCGCCGAACGCGCCGCCGCTGGAGTTGGAGATCGCGCTGTGGCAGCTCGAGCACATGAAGCCCATGTTCTCCTTCATCAGGCGCTGCTCGACCGAGCCGTGCGGCGTGTGGCAGTTGGTGCAATCCTCGCGCACCGGCTGATGCTCCCACAGCATCGGGCCGCGCTTGTCGGCATGGCAGTTGTAGCAAGTCTCGTTGACCGAGAACTCCTTGAGCAGGTGCGGACCGGCCGAGCCCATCGGAGCGTGGCAATCCGAGCAGACCACCTTGCCCTCGCGGATCGGGTGATGCGAGTATTTGAAGCTGTCGGCGCGCTGTTCGGCATGGCAGGCGAAGCACACCTCGGCCTGGGTCTTCTTCACCCGCACCGGATCTTCGGCGGCATGAACCGTGTGGCAGTCGGTGCAGGCGACGCCGGCGCGCTCCATCTGGCTGCCCTGCCAGTTGATCAGCATGCCGCCCTCGTGACAGCCCTGGCAGACCGCGTTGCGGTCCGCGACCGGCGAGGCGTTCGGGCCCTTGAAGACCACCCCCGGCTCGCCGTCGCCGCCCTTGGATCGGCTGACGACGTGCGCCGCGCTCGGACCGTGGCAGGATTCGCAACCCCCTTGCGCCATGGGCGTCTTCGGATCGCCCTTCACCGCCATCGGCGACGACCTCAGGAACGCCTGAATGTGAGCGTCCCCGCTGTGACAACCCAGGCAGGTTTGCGGATCGCCCTTGACGTAGCCGCCCTGGTCGACGACCGAGGCGGGCTTCTTGATTCTGGGCGGCTTGGCGGCCGGCGTCGCAGCCTGGGCCATCACCAAATCAGATCCCGCGGCCGCGGTCGTTTGACCGTAATTGAGCAGCGCCGAATAAACCCCGTCGTTAGCGGCCGCTTTCGCAGGCGCGTCGGCGGCGACGGCCGAACTCGGCTGCGCGGCGTCCGTCGACTGAACGAAATTGCGGAGCACGGAATAATCGTCCGCGGCCGGTTGCGCGGAACTGCGCAGCGACGAGTGATAAGCGTCGTTGGGAAGATTGGTCTGTCCGTCCGCGACCAGCATCGGCGCAGCGGCATCCTTCGACTGAACGAAATCACGCAGCACGGAATAATCGTCCGCGGCGGACGCGGGCTCTCCGGCCATGCCCGGCTGGGCGAAGCCCAGCAGCGCGCCGAAAATTACGCCCGACACCAGGAGCGCGGCCGATCTCTTGCTCGATGCGTTTCCAAGCCACGCGCGCCGACCGATCTTCCGATCGGCCGCCGGGTTTGCCTGCACGTCCAGCGCACTTCGAATTTTGCAGCTCATGCCCCCGCCCCATTCTCGATTCGGCGCCAGCAACGATCGCCCTATCGCCGGCTAGACCCAAAATCGCATATGACCCGTCCTTAGACCGGCCGATTAACGACTAACGCCCTTAACACAATTTAACCACTTAGAGGCTTTAATGTTGTCACGCAAGCAACCCGCGTTCGTCGGCCTCAGCGCCGCCTCGAGTCTCCATCCGCCGCCGTCGGCCGCACTTCGGCGCGTAGATTTTGCGCCGGCCGGGCTTCGAAGGAACTCGAAACAAAACTAGCGGTACCTTCCCGCGAGAACAGCTCGCAATGCGGCCCGATGTCGCGCCCCACCCGACTTTCGTAGCGCCTTTCACGAATGTTCATGCGCTTCGCTAACCTGGGTTTGTCGCCGTGATATTCGATCGCTCCAGATCGACTGATGAGCATTTATTGAGGACAACGCAAGGGAGCCCGTTTGCGCTGGATCAAGTGACGGGGATCGCGGATGATGTTTCCGGCTCTGGCGCGCCGCCGAGACACGTTTTCGCGATTGCAAAATCAAACAATGGCGTAAAAATAATCCAGTAATTTCAATAGCTTCGGTGGGATCCGTCAGAGCCGGCGCCAGCTCTGTGGCGGCAAAGCCACAACGATCATGAATCTTACATAAACCTCAAAAAAAACGAGATTTTGTCGCCATCCGATAGCGCAATTGTGGCCGTCCCGGCGCAGCCGCGCCCATCGCGCGAATGCGCCCCACGGCCCGCCGCAGGACATCGCCGCTGCGGCGACCATCGGGTCAGAAGTCGCCGGACTTGCCGGCGTTGCTCGCGATCTCTCGGCCGTTGATTCGTCAGCCGTCGATCGGAACGTCGCCGCCCATTCGCCGCAGGATGGCCTCCGGCGGCTTGGAGAGCCACATCTGGTACATCGTCGTCAGCCACATGACGGCGAAGCACGTTCCCATCAGGGCGCCCGCGAAAATCACCACCCAGGCGAACGGATGGTAGAGCTTGGTGAAATACCAGGAACTGACGTCGAGCACGATCGCCAGGAACGGCGTCGCCATGATCGCGCATTTGAACCAGACGGGGCGCACGTAGGCGTGGCTGAACATGAGCCCCACGATGAAGAAGATGAAGGTCAACCCGAAAAAGTGAATGTGCGAAACCCGGACCAGCGTCGCGATGGACGCGCCGGTGTCCAATGCGGTGACCTTCTTGAGGTTGTCGTAATCGGACAGGTTGGGAAGATGCGGGTTGCTGCCGTCGTGGCAGACCATGCAGCGCTTGTCGAGGATCGGCTTGACCTGCGCGTCGTAGATCGGGTGCGCCGCGCCTTGCCGGACCCACGTCAGCACGGCTGTTCTTTCGTCGGGAGGCAGCATGGTGGCCATGGGTCCTTGCAGCGCTCCCTCCAGAACCGAGCCATGCCCACTGCCGGAATAGGCGACGACGATGTCCTCATACGAGAGCATCATCGGATTCCCGCCGGCTCGGCCGGCATAGGTGAAAAAAACGTTCAGCAGGGCGAACACGTAGCCCATGCCGAGAATGAGCAGCGTCGCCGTGAACAGCACGCGCAGGCTGTAGGGCAGCTCGGAATAGTGACGAAAGAGGTGGTGCGGCGGCAGCTCGTCATTCATGCTCGAATCCATCGATTTTGGGCGCCATATAATTTGAGCGCGGACTTGGCCGCGCCCTCCTGAGGCTTCGCCATCGCATGCGAAGGCCGTTACGGTCGGACGAGCTCATTTCTTGAGCGACGCGTAATACGCGCCGATGTTCGGCATGTCCCGCCCGATTGCACGTTACGTTGCACGATATCACGCGTAGGTCCCCCGTGCGGTAACCCATGTCACTTGCCCGGCACGGTCACGAACACCACGGCCCGCGCCTTCTCGCGCGAATAATGCGCCGCCATTCCCTTGATATCGTCCCCGCTCAGGACATCGGCCATCGCCGCCATCTCCGAGTTCCTGCGCGCGCGCGTCTGATAGTCATGGAGGACCGCTTCGAGGTAGTCCATGCGCTGCGCGGCCAGGGCGGGGATGTTTGGCTGGGCGCTGTTGCCGTTGGGGCCGTGGCAGCGGTCGCATTTCTGCGCCCACTCGTCCGGGCTCAGCGGCTTGCTGACGTTCACCCGCTGGGGTTCGAGAGCGGCGTAATAGGCGGCGACGTTCTTCATGGCGGCTTCGTCGAGCGAAGCCGCGAGACCCGCCATCGTCTCGTTGCTGCGGGTCGCGTTCTTGTAGCCCGCCAATGCGCCGGCGAGGTAGGCCGCGTCCTGGCCGGCTAGGCTCGGCGTCGCGGGATTGCCGCTGACCCCTTGGTCGCCATGGCATCCCGCGCAGCCGACCGCGCTCGCCTTCCCGGCCTCGGCATCGCCCTGGGCCGGGGTTTGCGCGCGCGCGGGTTTTTGCAGCGCGTAGAAAAGCGCGATGTGATTCATCTCCGCATCGGTAAGCGCCGCGACCATCGCCTTCATCGTGTCGTTCTTGCGCTGGCCGCTCCTGTAGTCCTTCATGGCGGCCACGAGGTATTGGGGCTCCTCTCCGATCAGATTCGGAATCCCGGGGATATTGCTTACGCCCGCCTCGCCGTGGCACCCGGCGCAGGCCGCCGCCGCGGTCTTGCCGGCCTGAAGCGGATCGACGATCGTCGGCGCCCCCTTCTCGGCGGGCTGGGCCGGATCGAGGCTGGCGTAATAGGCCGCCACCTTGACCAGCGCATCGTCGCTCAGGAACTTGACCCTGTCGATCATCTGGGCGTTGGTGCGGCCGCCGGATTGATACGCTTTCAGCTCCAGGTAGAGATAGGCCGGCCGCTGGCCAGCCAGATTGGGAATGCCCGCGGTGGCGCTGATGCCGCCGGCGCCGTGGCAGGTCGCGCAGGAGGCTTGGGCAAGCTCCTTGCCCTCCGCGATGTCGTCCGGCATGGCGAAGAGGGGGCGCAGTTCGTCGCCGGGTTTGATTGTCGTCTGCGCGGCGGCGTCCGGCCGGCACAGCCCCAACGCGGCGCCCACAACGACCAGGAATACAAGTAAACTCCGCGCTTTATGCTCTATCGCCATTAGCTGGATCCACGCTTTTTTGAATCACGACTGGCTGTGATGGCCTGAAGCTTGTCCGGCTGCTGAATTCGCCGCCCGACATGCATCGAATGACGCGATGTTTTCCATGACCAATTCGCCTCGTAATCGACTGTTCGCATCCGTCACAAGGCTCATGCGTCCGCGTCCGCCATGAGGAAATGGCGGGGCCGCCATTAGCGAGACCGTTCAGCTCCGCATTTGACGCAAGTCAAACCCGTCCCGGAAATCATCGACGGCTTACCCCAGCCCTTGTTCCGCCTCCGGCGACTCGATCTCCGAGCGGCAAAATTGCATTGTCGGGGTTGATGATGCGCTATCGTCGATGGGCCGGTCAAGGCGCAACGACCCATTGCCAACGACAGGAGCGCTGACGCCGGGCGTTTCGCGATTGAGCGCCTCGCAGACTATGCGGCCCGCAATTCCAAACAATCGATTCCAAACCGCCCGCGGCCGCCCGAGAGGCGAGAGGCGAGAGGCGAGAGGCGCGGCATAAAGCCACATTGCGAGGCGTTCCGAAGGGAATGTACGTATACTTTAGTATCAAACGCCTTCGAAGCCGATTCTCGTGACGCCCGATAGGCCCTGACCGTCAATCCGAGTGACGCATTTCTCCGCTATCGCCAGTTCTCGGTTAACTTGGGTTCATCGCCCTGCGGCTTAGTCGCCTGCCCTTGATCGCCTCGACGCTTGGCGCTCGTCGCCAGAGGGGTATTCATCGCAATGCCCAAGCATGTCCTGCGGCTCATCCTTCTGCTCGTCGGACTCGGCGTCGTCGCGATCGCGGCGCGAACTTTTCTCGTCGACAAGTCCTTTTACGAGTATGGGCACTATCGCGGCAATGCGGTGGCGGAGATCGCGCAGGACAAGCCCAAGTTCCAGGGCGCGGCCTATTGCCGTTCCTGCCACGCCGCGCAATTCGCAGAATGGTCCAAAGGCGTCCACGACAGCGCCGATATCGGCAAGGTGGTGAAATGCGAGGTCTGCCATGGCCCCGGTGGCGGCCGCGATCCCCAACACGGCTATATCAACGCGGCGACCGGCCCGATTCATCCCGACAACTTGAAGCTCGCCATTCCGAGCGACACCAGGGCGCTCTGCACGCTTTGCCACGAACAGATGCCGGGACGACCGCTGCAACAGGCCCAGATCGTGATCGAGGATCACGCGGGAACGCAGCAGTGCACGCTCTGTCATAATCCTCATTCGCCGCGGACAATTGTCGGCTCTCTCGCCGCGCCGGAACATCCGGGCGACGCGGCGGCGGGCAGAGACAAGGCCGACCAGTGCTCGGGCTGCCACGGCGCCGAGGGCGTCGGCGCTGGCCTTCCCGGCCCGACCCTCGCGGGACAGAACGAGGCCTACTTGGCCGCGGCGCTCAAGTCGTACAAGCGTGGCGCACGCAGCAATCCGATGATGTCGCCGATCGCCGCCGACTTGGGCGATCGCGACATCCAGGACATCGCCGCCTATTTCGCCAGCCTCAAATGCGAAGGCCCGCCGAACGCCGCCGAGCGGGTCGCGGCCGCGCACAAGGCCGGAGCGTCGGTATGCGCGAATTGCCATGGGGCGAACGGGATCGCTCGTGATCGCTCGGCGCCGAACCTTGTCGGGCAATCCAAGGATTATCTCTCCGACGCCCTGAAGGCTTACGCCAGCGGCGCGCGGCCGCATGTCGTCATGTCGGCGCTCGCCAAGGGCATGAGCGACGCCGATGCGGAGAAATCAGCGGCTTACTACGCCAGCGCCAGTTGCAAGTGAGACAGCGCGGAACGGCAGTTCCGTCTGGAGGACTTTCGAAATGGATGAAAAGGAACCGTTCGGGGAGCGCCAAGCTGCGCGCCGTTCCTTCCTCGGTCGCCTGGGAACTGCGGTCGCCGGCGGCGCCGCCGCGGTAGCTGCGAGCGTCCTGCCGCCCGAGCCAACGCGAGCCGCCGCGGACGCGCCTGCGATTCCCGCGATCCCGGGCTATGACTGGAGCAAGCATCACTGGGCCTTCGGCGTCGACGCCACGAAATGCATCGGCTGTCTGCGCTGCGTCGAGGCCTGCAAGGCGGAGAACGAGGTCGGCGCCGACGCTCATCACTTCCGCACCTGGGTCGAGCGCTATGTCTACCTCGACGGCGAGGACAGCGCGCGCGTCGACAGCCAAGCCGATCCCGTCAACATTGAGGCTTCCGGTTCCGAAGGGCGATATCGGTTCGCCAACCGCTATAAGGACGCCAAGGTCGACAAGGCCTTCTTCGTTCCCAAACTGTGCAACCACTGCACTCACCCTGCCTGTGTGCAGGTCTGCCCCACCGGCGCGACATTCAAGACCGACGACGGCGTGGTCGTGATCGATCATACCTATTGCATCGGTTGCCAATACTGCGTCCAGGCTTGCCCCTACGGCGCGCGGTTCTTCAACCCGAAGCTCAACGTCACCGACAAGTGCACCTGGTGCTATCACCGCATCACCAAGGGATTGCTGCCGGCCTGCGTCGAAGTGTGCCCGGTCGGCGCCCGCATCTTCGGCGATCGCAAGGACAAAGACAGTCCGATCAGCAAGTTCATCGCCAACAATCGGGTCGCGGTGCTCAAGCCCGAAACCGGCAACGCTCCCAATGTCTTCTATGTCGGCATCGACAAGGAGGTGAGTTGATGGACCCGCTTTTTGCGGCCGGGTCTTTCACCGGCTATGTCTACCCGAACGAGACCGTTTTGCCGTGGTCCGTGCTGATCGTCGTCTATCCCTACCTCACCGGGCTGGTCGCCGGCGCCTTCACGGTTTCGAGCCTGTATCAGGTGTTCGGCCTGAAGCAGCTTCGCCCGGTGGCGCATTTCGCCCTGCTGACCTCGCTTTGCTGCATGCTGTTCGTGCCGACGCCGCTGCTGCTGCATCTCGGTCATCCCGAGCGCGCGTTCAACGCCGTGTTCACGCCGCATTGGAGCTCCGCAATGGCCATGTTCGGCTATTTCGCCGGCTTCTATATCCTGCTGCTGATCGTGGAATCCTGGTTCGTGTTCCGGCCCTACATGGTGCAGCAGGCGCAGCGCCGGAAAGATCTGTTGGGCCGGATCTACCACGTCATGTGCCTCGGGTCCTACGATTTGTCGGACAAGGCGATGCGGTACGACCGGAAATGCATCTTCGCTTTGGCCGTCACCGGCATTCCCGCCGCTCACGGCCTGCACGGCTATGTCGGATTCATATTCGGCTCTCTCAAGTCGCGCGAATGGTGGTCCTCCGATCTCATGCCGGTCATCTTTCTGTTTTCGGCGATCATTTCCGGCACCGCGCTATTGATCGTTCTCTATGTGCTGTCCTGCAAGTTGCGCAGGGCGCCGATCGATATCCCCTGCGTGAAGGGAATGGGCTACACGCTGTGGGGTTTCGTCATGTTCACGCTGCTGCTCGAGGGGGTCGAATTCGGCAGCCTGATGTATAAGGCGCGCGAGGGGATCGACATGATCGTGCTGTTCGTGACGACCCGCCTGGTCATTCCCTTCTTCGCGCTGCAGTTCACCGTCGGCGCGGTGACGCCGATCCTCATCCTTTCCTTCATGTTCTGGCGGGGCGCTGCCGGACGGGCGCTGGTCGCCGGGATCACCCTGAGCGCCGTGTTGGTGCTCTTCAATGTGATCATGATGCGCTACAACGTCGTCATCGGCGGACAGGAGATCGCAAAGACCGGAAAGGGCTTGCTGACGTTTCCATGGGAGTTCTTCGGCAGGGACGGCGTATTGGCCGCAGGCTCGGTGCTGATCGCGCCGTTTCTCCTGTTGTTGGCGATGGTGCGGCTGCTTCCGCCCTGGGCGGACGGTCATGAGCAGGACAAAGCGCCGGCGTGAGAGCGAGAGGCAGGGCGCCTACCGCATGGTTTGCGAGGACGGCGACGTTTTCGAGGTCGCGATCCCCGCGTTCTCGCTCGACAGCCCGCAGGCGCGGCGGGTGCTGAACTGAACGCGCGCGCTCAGTTCATCGCCTTGGCGATTTCCGGCTTGAGGACGCTTTCCAGCGTAGCGGCGTCGATCGGGCCGACCAGCTTGAAGGCGATGGCGCCGTCGCCCTTGACGACGAAGGTTTCGGGAACGCCGTAGACGCCCCAATCGATGCCGGCGCGGCCGTCGCCGTCGAGCCCGACCTTGGCGTAAGGGTCGCCGCCGGCGCCCAGAAAGCGCCGGATGTTCTCCGGCGAATCCTTCTGCGCGACGCCGACCAGCACGACGCCCTTGGCCTTCAAGGCGGCATCGGCGGCGAGCGCCATGAGGAATTCGTGTTCCTCGTGGCACGGCACGCACCACGAGGCGAAGATGTTGACCAGGGTGACGTGGCCCTGGCGCAGATCGGCGTCGGCAAGGCCCGGCGCGCCGTCGAGCCCGGGAAGGGCGAGGGCCGGCGCGCTCTGGCCGATCAGCGCCGAAGGGATGCGCGAAGCGTCGCCCGCGTAGAGCCGCACGAACAGCAACGCCGCCAGGGCGACGAACGCGATCAGCGGCAGCAGCGCCAGCGAGGGACGCCGCGTGGTTTTGCGCGCCGGGGCGTCGCTCATGAGTCCGCTCCTGCGCCCTTGTCGCGCCGCGCCGATTCCAGCGCGCGCAAATTCGCGCTCAGCGCGCGATAATCCCATAGGATCGACGCGATCATGCCGATCACCACCAGCGCCGCGAGCGCGTAGGCGGCGACGACGAAGCCGATGTGCGGGGCCGCCATCACGCGCTCAGGCCCTCCCTCGCCAGACGCGGCGCCAGCGAATCGCCTTCCGCGGCGGCGATCATCGTCAGCCGCGCCAGGCGGCGGCGCAGGATCTCGTTGCGGATCGCCATCAGATGCAGCGCCAGGAACAGCAGCGTGAAGGCCAGCGCCATCACCAGCAGCGGCCACAGCAATTCCGGCGCGATCGTCGGACCCCCTAAGCGAAACACCGACGCCGGCTGGTGCAGCGTGTTCCACCAGTCGACCGAGAATTTGATGATCGGCAGGTTGACGCAGCCCACCAGCGTCAGGATCGCCGTCGCCCGCGCCGCCCGCCCCGAATCCTCGATCGAGCGCCACAGCGCGATCAGGCCGAGATAGAGGATGAACAGCACCAGCACCGAAGTCAGCCGCGCGTCCCACACCCAATAGGTCCCCCACATCGGCTTGCCCCACAGCGAGCCCGTGACCAGGCAGATGAAGGTGAAGCCCGCGCCCAGCGGCGCGGCCGCCTTCTGCGCCGCGTCGGCCAGCGGATGGCGCCACACCAGCGTGCCCAGACTCGCCAGCGTCATCACCCCGTAGATCAACGTCGACAGCCAGGCCGCGGGCACATGGATGTACATGATCTTGACCGTCTCGCCCTGCTGGTAGTCGGGCGGAGCCGAAAACGACATCCACAATCCCACCGCGAACAGCCCCGCCGTCGCCAGCCAAAGCCACGGCAGAACGCGCCGCGTCAGGCCAACAAACACCGAGGGGCTCGCCAGGTTCCACATCGCGCGCCTTTTAGCCCCTGCCGACCCCCGGGGCAATGCCGCGAAAGACGCGGGGCCGCCTTGCGGCGCGCGGTCGATGAAATCACATCTAATTAACGCTTTTCTGCCAGCCTCATTGGCATGACGTGTTGGCCCGTCAGGCGCAATTCGCGGGCCAATGGCATGAGGCCGTACGCTCATCCCGGTTTCAATCCGGAATTTCCCTTGCGATCAACGGCGCCGCGATGCGCGGGTTCACCCTTTCGGCCCTGCCGATTGGCCGCGCCATTGCAGCCGATGCGAATGGAAAGTTCACGCGTATGCTTGACATTTGCGGCGGCATTTCCGAGCAGCGGCGCGCGGAGGACGCGCTGTGGCGCTTGAATCGCGAATTGAGAGCCATCAGCAGCTGTCACCAGACCCTGATGCGGGCGATCGACGAGCAGACCCTGCTCGACGACATCTGCCGAATTGCTTGCGACGAGGCCGGCTACCACATGGTGTGGGTGGGATTTGCCGAATACGACGACGCCATGACGGTGCGCCCTGTCGCCTGGGCCGGATTCGATGACGGATATATCGAACAGGCCAGGATCACCTGGGCCGACACGGAACGGGGACGCGGCCCCATCGGAACCGCCCTTCGCACTGGCGAGAGCGTCTGCATCCAAGACTACGCTAGGGATCCCCTAGCCGCCCCGTGGCGCGCCGACGCTCTGCGGCGAGGCTATCGCTCGGGCATCGCCCTTCCGCTCAAAGACGAAAGCGCGATCGCATTCGGGACTCTCAACATTTATTCCACAGAGCCCAATGCTTTCACCTCGGAGGAAATCCGCCTCCTCAAGGAGTTGTCCGGCGATTTGGCGTTCGGCGTCATGGTGCTGCGCGCTCGCGCCGAACGTAAACGCATAGACCGGCAGCTTCAGGCCAATCTGCATTTCTTCGAGTGCATGGATCGGGTCAATCTGGCGATACAAGAGGCGCACGATCTCGAGCAGATGATGAGCCAAGTCCTCGGCGCGACGCTTTCGATCTTCGGATGCGACCGAGCGGCGCTCATGCATCCCTGCGATCCCAAGGCTGCGTCGGCGCAAGCGCCGATGGAGCGCACCCGCCCCGAATATCCCGGCGCCTTCGCCCAAGGGCTTGATTTTCCAATGAATCCGGAAGTCCTCGGCGTGGTCACGGCCGTTCTGGCTTCGCGCGGTCCTGTGTCCTTTGATCCGGCGTCCGAGCGCGCGGCGCCCGACGGGCTGGCGGCGGAATTCGGCGTTCAGTCCATGCTTTGCATGGCCATCTACCCCAAAGCGGGTAAGGCCTACATGTTCGTGTTGCATCAGTGTTCTCACCCGAGGATTTGGACCGAGGAAGACAAGAAGCTGTTCCAGGAAATCGGCAGGCGCCTTGCCGACGGTCTGACCGGCCTTACCGTGTATCGCGACCTTCGCGACCGCGAGGGACAACTGCGCACCTTGGTGCAGACCATTCCCGATCTCGTCTGGCTGAAGGACGCCAACGGCGTCTACCTGCGCTGCAATCCGCAATTTGAGCGCCTCGTCGGCGCTGCCGAGAGAGAAATCGTCGGCAAGACGGCTTATGATTTCCTCGACAAGGATCTTGCTGAAATCATCAGCGAGAACGATCGCCAGGCAACGGCGGCTGGCAAACCCCAAGCCGACGAGCAATTGCTGACCTTCGCCGCGGACGGTTACCGCGGCCTGTTCGAGGCGATCAAGACGCCGATGCGCGACCAGGCGGGCAGGCCTATCGGCATTCTCGGCATCGCCCGGGACATTACGGAACGCCGCAAGGCCGAAGAGCAACTTCGCATCGCCGCCACCGCTTTCGAGGCGCAGGAAGGAATCCTCATCCTCGATGCCGACACGGCGATCCTGCGGGTCAACCGGGCCTATACCGAAATCACCGGCCGTACGAGCGAAGACGTCATGGGGAAAACGGCGCGCGAGCTGCTGCCGGAGCATGACGCCGCCTTTTACCAGGCGATGCGGGATCGCATCGCCCGCGAGGGATCCTGGCATGGAGAAATCTGGAGCCGGCGCAAAGGCGGCGAGATTTTTCCCGCATGGCTCATCGTCACGACGGTCAGGGGCGGCCGTGGCGAGACCACCCACTACGTCGCCACGCTGATCGACATCACCGAGCGCAAAGCGGCCGAAAAGCAGATCGAGCATCTCGCCTACTATGATCCTCTGACCCAGCTGCCCAACCGTCGTCTGTTCCTGGACCGTCTGCAGCAGGCGCTGGCGGGCTGCGGCCGTAGCGGGCGAAAAGGGGCGCTCCTGTTCATCGATCTCGACAACTTCAAGATCCTCAACGAGACCAGCGGCCACGACGTGGGCGACCAACTGCTGGTCGAGGTCGCCCGGCGGCTCGCCGCCTGCGTAGGCGCCGGGGACACCGTCGCCCGCCTCGGCGGCGACGAGTTCGTCGTCTTGCTCGAAGACCTGAACGAGAACGCCCGGGAGGCCGCCGCGCAGACCAAGGACGTCGGGGAACGGATTTTGTCCGAGCTCAACCGGCCCTACACGATCGCCGGGCGCGTGCATCACAGCACCCCGAGCATCGGCGTCACGCTGTTCATCGACGCCGTGGATTCGTTGGATGAATTGCTCAAGCAGGCCGATATTGCGATGTACCAGGCGAAGTCGGCCGGGCGCAATACGCTGCGCTTTTTCGACCCGGAGATGCAAGGCGCGCTCGCCGCCCGGACGGTTCTGGAGGCCGCGCTGCGGCTCGGCATCCACGATCGCCAGTTCGTTCTGCACTATCAGCCGCAGGTTGACGGCGCCGGGGGCTTCATCGGCGCCGAGGCGCTGCTGCGTTGGCGGCATCCCGAGCGCGGCCTGGTGCCGCCGGGCGAGTTCGTACCTCTGGCCGAGGAAACCGGACTGATCCTGCCGATTGGCCAGTGGGTGCTGGAAGCGGCCTGTTCACGGCTCAAGGCCTGGGCGGGCGACCCGCGCACCCGCGAATTGCACCTGTCCGTCAACGTCAGCGCCCGCCAGTTCCGGCAAGCCGATTTTGTCGATCAGGTGCGCAACGCGCTCGAACAGGCCGGCGCCCCCGCCACGAAGCTGAAACTCGAATTGACGGAAAGCCTGGTCATCGACGACATCGAGGGCGCCATCGAGAAAATGCGGACGCTCAAACGGCTCGGCGTGGGCTTTTCCATGGACGACTTCGGCACCGGCTATTCGTCCTTGGCGTATCTCACGAGGCTGCCGCTGGACCAGCTCAAGATCGATCGGTCCTTCGTGCGCAACCTGCCCGACAGCGCCAACGACGCGGCGGTCGCGCAGACCATCATCACCCTGGCCAACAGCCTGGGGCTGACCGTCATCGCCGAGGGCGTGGAAACCGAGGCCCAGCGGCAGTTCCTCGAGCGCCACGGTTGCCCGACCTACCAAGGTTACCTGTGCAGCCCACCCGTCGACATCGCGCGCTTCGAGCGGCTGCTGAACTGAAATTTCCACGCGCGTTCGCGAAGTCGGATTGAACGGCCCGCATTTGCCTCTCCGCATTCGGCGTCGCCAAGACAGCGGCAATCGAGCGCGGGCGTCGAGCATTGCCAAAGTCGGGCGCCGACGGCGCTCTCCCGTGCGCCGAAGCCGCCGTCGCGGCGCGTCGGGAGAATAGAACCCGAGGCGGATCGCGGCCGCGACAAGCGCGGCGAACCGGCGTCGCACTTCCGGCGTGGCGACCGCGCCTGGTTCGGCGAGGCCTGCCACAGGCGCAATCGGCCGAGGGAATGGTGGGCGACGCCCCCCGGCCAGCCCCATTAAACGTGGGCGGGCTCTTTCTCCCTCTCCTCGCAACACTCTCGACGATTGTCTGCGCCGCATTCCTCACAGTGGCATTTCGATCTCTCCTCGCAGCATGGCGTGCAAGGCTTGCGGCAGCATTCGCAGACCGGGTAGGCGAGGACTTCGACGCACGTCACCGGCGCCTGCGGATCGTTGCTATGGATCACCAGTTCGCACGCCCGTCCCACTTTCTCGACCGCGTGGTACTCGATGACGATGTTCAGGCACGAACCCGCACGCAGAGTCGCCGGGAACGGGTTATTGATCAGGCGGAACCCGCGGCCCGCATGCTGTAGCGCAACGTCGCTAATCTGCAGCTCGCAAGCGCCGGTGTTGCACAACGTCACAGCGCGCTGCTCGCGCGAGCAACACTTCACGCCGCCGAACAGTCCCGAACCTGTGACGGTCAGCTTGCCGGCCGGCGCATCGCCGCTGACGTCGATGACGTGCGGTCCGGCCGGATCGTTGCTATCCACCGTCAGTTTGGCCGATTTGGCGCCGAGGCTGGTCGGCGCGAACCGGATCGGCAGCGCCAGCGCGGCGCCCGGCGCGATGGACAGCGGGTAGGACAGCGCCTCCGGAGCCTCGAACTCGCCCGAGGACGACGAAATGCCCGTCACGGACAAGACGCATTTGCCGCTGTTGCTCAGTGTCAGCGGTCTGTCGACGAAGGCGCCGACGCAGGCTGGACCGAAATCGCCCTTGTCGGCGATCGCCAGGGCCAGCCTGGGCGTCGCCGCTTCGCCGGAAACCGCGACGCTGTGCGGACTGGAGGCGTCATTGCTGACGATCTCGACGACGCCCGATTTCGCCCCGGCGCTGACGGGCTGGAAGCGTACGGTCACGTCGATGGAGCCGCCGACGCTCACCAGCAGCGGATAGGCGCTGACGTCGGGCACAAGAAAATCGCCCGAGGAAGAGGTGATGGCGGAAATCGCCAGAAGTCCGAAGCCCGTATTGTTGATCGTCAGTGTGAGGTCGCAGAACGACGAAAGACAGCTCTCGCCGAATTTCCCGCCGCTGGCGATAGCGGTCGCGACGATCGGCCACGACGCCAGCGCCGCGAGCAGCCGAACGCCCCGGATGCTGCCCCATCCGGTGCAGGCGTCCCAGCCTTTGACGGCCAAATAGCCGGGCGTGGTGATCTTTGTCGGCGGGCTCGGCGGCGGCAGCGTGAACGTGTAGGCGTTGCTGCCATCGTCGTCGATGTCGTGGAAAATGTCGAAGCCCGGCGTTTTCCCCAGTTCGTAGAGCGTCGGGTTGAGATAGCCGAGATTGTAACCGAGCGTCGCGTTCAGCACGGCGACCAGGCCGGCGTAGAACGGCGACGATTCGCTGGTGCCCCACCACGACCCTGCGTTCTTGCCGTAGAGGTAGATCGTGTAGCCGTTGGCGTAACCGGCGATGTCGGGAATGCCGCGGCCGCGCGTCTTCCCATCGTTGATCGAGGGCGGAACGCCGGCGCCCGCCTGCCAGCTCGGCAGGGGAAACACCAGATGGCCGCCAGAATCCTTGACGGTGCTGATGCCGCCGCTCGTCACGCCGTTGTCGTTCCAGGTGATTTCATCGAAGGCGGAGCCGGACACGTCGCCGATCGTCGTTCCGCCGACCGCTGTGACCCAGGGATCGATGGCGGGCCAGTTCACGTGCGCGCTTCCGTCGGAAATGCCGCCTCGGGAGCCGTCATCGCCGCTGGCGGCGAATATGGTGACCGATTTCTTCACCGTCGCGAACTTCAGGACGCCGCTCATCGTCTTCAATTGGGCGGCGCTCCAGCCTTCCTCCGGGCCGCCCCAACTGATGGTGACGACCGAAGGCTTCGGCTGCCCGGCGAGAGGGGTCGCCACCGTTGAGATCGCGGCGATCCAGCCGAGCTCGGTGTAGGGCGCGAAATACATGGCGATCGTCGCGCCGACGCCGACCGAGCCGGAGACGTCGATATCGAGAATGACCTCGGAGTCGGCGCCCCCGCCCGGCGTATTAGTCACGCCGAGAATCGAGACGGGCGGTTTGAACATCTTGGGCTTTGGCAACGGCGGATGCAGCGCCGCGTAAAACTCGTCGGCGTCCGTCGCGTCGCCGCTGGGGTCGGTGAGATAGCCGCCGCCGAACTCGAATATGCCGATCGTCTGATTGGCTATCGCGGCCGGAACGGACGGAAAGCGGTACAATTTGGCGACTTCGGGCGGGGTCAAAGGGGTGATCGTCACCGAAGACCCGCCGCTGCGAAAGGCCAGCCGACGGCTGTCGAGGCCGAACACCGCTTGGACGACCTCGACCACGCTGCGCGGCAGGTGAACGGGCCCCTCGTGTCCGTGGTAGGTCTCGCCAGGCGTTTGATACGTCCCGAGCTTGACGCCGAAGGCCTGATTGATCTGCGCGACTGTGCCGGAGACTTCGACCATGCGCCGGGGAAGGTTGACGCTGACGATGGCGAGGCCGTTGTCCGTGGCGAAGGCGACGACCTTGTCCACATCCTCCTGCGAGGCGGCGAAGTCGTCGTCCGACTCACGGCCCCACTCGGAATTGCGCTGTCTGATCGGCGTCTTCGCCCATTGCTCCAGGTCCGGAAGCGGCGGCGCGCCTTCGCGCGGCCGCAGGATGAGGATGAGCGGCAGAATGTCTTCTGCGCGGGCCTCTCCGACGCGTTTGGCGTCGGCTCCATGGAAGCGCTCGCTGCCTTCCAAACGCACGGGATTGTCTTTTGCTGGCGGCATTTGCTCCTCCCTTATAATAGAGTGGCGCTCGCCGAAGCGAGATTTTACATAAAATTCTCCGTATTAATCAATTCTATATTGTTAGTCTGCGCCACTCCAGGGCCTTTGGCAAGAGATATTCTTGACTCTATTTACATGACGCGCGCGGATTCACGTCTTCATAAAACTCGGCGTTACGGCAACGAGGCACGTCTCGCCAACCCCCTAGCCCCGATAAACTGGGCCGGAGCGAGCCGCGCGGCGTTGGCCGGCGCGACCTATCGACCGGCGTTCGCGGTCGCGAACGCTTTCTCCAGCCAACCTCGGCCGTCGGGCAGGAAGACTTCGCCTCCGGCGGAGCTGACGTAATGGAAGCCGAGCTGATGTTTCATCGCCAATTGGAACGTGAGATCGCGAGCCGGCTTCGCCTTTGACCACGCGAATGCCGCATAGATCGCCCAACGGCCGACGCAGTAATCGGTGATGTAGGCGCCGTCCGGCCAGTCCTTGACCGCGAAAGGCCCGTTCATCGCCGGGAATGTTGGGATCATGTCCAGGAACCACGCGCGAAGAGCAGCGCCGCAACCGCGGGGTCGTTGTAGGCATGCGGCTCCGAGGGAGAGACGATCGCCCTTGCCCGACTTTGGCAATGCGAAACCCGCGACGCGGAGGCTCTCGAGGCCGCCCGGTCTCGCCGATTGATGTCCGTCAAGCGGCTCGGGGCGACTTTGTTTATATAATATTCTTAATGCGCAAGGCGGCGCGGGCAAGCCGGCGGCGCCCTCGGGGTGGTCGAGGTCCTATCTAAAAGCTTCGATCGAAATCCATGATGCTTGGCGTCGAAAGGATCGGACGCATGGACATTCTTCCCAATGGTCGGAGCGAGCGATTCGCCGCTCGACGCGCGGCGCCATCGCGCGAGGTGAGCATCCCCCCGCTCGACCTTGCGGGAACGCTGAACGTTCCCGTCGGCGCGCGCGCCTTGGTCGTCTTCGTTCACGGCAGCGGATCGAGCCGCTTCAGCCCGCGCAATCGGGCGGTCGCCGACGCGCTCAACGGACGCGCCATCGCAACCCTGCTCTTCGATCTGCTGACCGAGGAGGAAGAGGCCAACCGAGCCAACGTTTTCGACATCGCGCTGCTCGCGGAGCGCCTCGCGCAAACCGTCGATTGGATCGATCGAGATTCGCAGCTGCGGCGGCTTCCGCTTGGCCTTTTCGGGGCGAGCACCGGCGCCGCGGCGGCGCTCGTCGCCGCGGCGCGGCTCAAAGGCCGCATCGGCGCGGTCGTTTCCCGCGGCGGCAGGCCGGATCTCGCGGGCTCGGCTCTCGATGGGCTCGGGACGCCCACGCTTCTGATCGTCGGCGGCGACGACTTCGGCGTGATCGAGCTGAACGAGGAGGCGTTGGCGCGGCTCGGAGGGCCCAAGGCGATCGAGATCGTTCCGGGCGCCACGCATCTCTTTCCCGAACCGGGCGCGCTCGAGGCGGTCACGGCCCATGCGGCGCGATGGTTCGAGGCCTATTTGGCGAACGGCGGCGCGCAACGCCCGCGGGCGCCGGGGCATTAGCCGCCTGGACGCCCAAGGGTCCGCCAGGACAAAGCGAACGTCCCCTCGGGCTCGAGGTTCACCCGCGCGCCGAAGCCCGCGCTTTCCCGATCGAGAGTTTTTGCGAGCCATGCGACGTCCGCGCGCGACGCCGGCTGGAGCTGAAGCCGCTTGATTTGAAGCGGCGTCATTTCGAGCGCCTGGAGATCTCCGCTCGCCGCATCGACATCGACGAAATACATCAGCGCGAGATCGCCGCGGAATTCCTCGTAGCCTTCGATGCCTTCGTAGTCGTTGAGGAAGTCGCCGCATCCGTAAAGGATGAGCCGGTTGCGATAGACCTCGATGGCTTTCGCATGGTGCGAGGAATGGCCGTGCAGGATCGAAATTCCCGCCTTGTCGATCAGCGCATGAGCGAATTCTCGTTGCTCGTCGGGAACTTCATATCCCCAATTGGAGCCCCAATGGATCGAGGCGACGACAACGTCGCGCGGCTGCTTGAATGACGCGAGCTGCGCGGCCGCCCAGGCGGCGCCGCGCTCAGTAAGATCGGGCAAGAGAGCGACGCCGGGCGCGTCCGCACGCGCGGCCCAGTCCAGCGGGACGCCGCTGGTGTCCGACGCGAAGGAAAAGACCAGTACGCGAGCCCCGCCGGGAAGGTCGAGAATCGCCGGCTGGCGCGCCTCACCCGCATTGCGGCCGGCGCCGGCGGTCTTGATGTTCAGTTGCGCCAGCCTGTCGAGGGTTTCCAGCAGTCCGGCGCGACCCCAATCCAGCACGTGGTTGTTGGCCAGGGCGCAACAATCGATTCCGGCGGCCGAAAGACAGTCGGCGTTCTCCGGGCTCATGCGATAATTGATGCCCTTGGGGACATGACTGTCGGAGCGGGTGACGCTGGTCTCGAGATTGACGAGGCGAACGTCCGGCCGGCGCCGGCTCAGTTCGTCGAGGGCGGCGCCCCAGACATAGTTGGGAGGCGCCCGGCGCGCGATGTCGCCGCTCACGGCTTCGGCCAGCCGCACGTAACCGAGCGCCGAGGCGACCCCGCCCTCGTAAAGCGCGGGATCGCTGGGATGAGCCATGATTTGATCGACGCCGCGCCCCGTCATCACGTCGCCGCAAAGGAAAAGCCTGACGCTCTTTCGCGGCGGCGGCATTTTCGCTCGACCTCCCCTGGGGCTCGCCATGGCCTCTCCTCAGGCCGGCCAGAAGGCGCGCAGTTCCTTCGGAGTGGCGGCTTTGACGTTCTCGAATTCGGCGGCCGGCAAATGCGCGGCCAGCAGAGCCAAGACCGCATGGCCGACCTCGTCTGCGTCAATGCCGGCGTCGTGATGAACACCGTCGCGAATGCGCTCCAAAAAGGCGTCGCGGGTTTTGGCGCCGCGAGGCGCCTTCGTCATGCGCCATCCCTCGTAATAGAGGCCGCGCACGAGGGGCGTCAGATATTCCGCCAGGAACACCGCCTCTTGCGGCGGCAGGCTGTCGCGCAAGGCGTGAAGGGTCGCGACGAGAGCGAGATAGACCTTGTCGCGTTCGCGCCAGCCGAGGCGCCGGTCGAGATCGTCGACCCATTGCGCCGCAGCCTGCGCCGCGAGATCGAGCTGAGGAAGAGCGGTCATCGGCAAAAGCCTGTCCGCGCCAAGCGCGGCGCTTGCGGCGCAAAAGGAGCGAATGTCCGCTCCCGGCGAATTCGGCAATGATGACGCGCCGTTCCCGAAACGCCTTGCGCCAGATCAAGCCGAGTCGTCGGAGCGGGCCGGCGGCGAGCGCGGCGCTCGGGTTACGCGGGCCGCGGCGATGGGCGAGGTCACCCCTACTCCCTCACATGCCGCAACGCCGCCGCCGCGGCGAACGGCGCCGCGGCGACGGCGAACAACGAAATCGCGCATAGCATCAGGAACGGCGTCAGGAACGGCGCGTAGCCGCCGCTCGCGGCCGAGGCGGCCGAGACGCCGAAGATCAGCACCGGAATCGCCAGCGGCAGCACCAGCACCGCCATCAACAGGCCGCCACGCCGCAGCGAAACCGTCAGCGCGGCGCCGATCGCCCCGATCATGGTGAGGGCCGGCGTGCCCGCGACGAGGCTGAGGGCGACGAGCGCGAGGGGCCGCGCCTCCATCGCCAGCATCAGGCCGAACAGCGGGCTGACGATCACCAGCGGCAGCGCGCTCGAAGCCCAATGGGCCGCGCATTTGACGAGGACGACGAGCTCCAGCGGCAGGCTGGCGTTGACGAGCACGTCGAGCGAGCCGTCGTCGGCATCGCCCTGGAACAGGCGGTCGAGGCCGAGCAGCGCGGCGAGCAACGCCGCGATCCACAGAATCGCCGGGCCGATGCGCGCGAGGAGGTTGAGATCCGGCCCGAGCGCGAAGGGCATGATCGTCACCAGGATGAGAAAGAACACCGCGCCGACCGAGGCGCCGCCGCCGACGCGCCGAGCGATGCGCCACTCCCTCGTGAACAGCGCCCGCGCCGCCCCGCTCATGCCGCGACCCTGGACGAAGCGCCGAGAACAAGCGTCGCGGCGCCTTCGAGGCCAAGCGGCGCATGGGTCGCCGCGACGATCAGCCCGCCAGCGGCGAGGTGCTCGCGCATGATCCCGGCGAACAGGCCCTGCGCCGCGGCGTCGAGCGCCGTCGTCGGCTCGTCGAGCAGCCATAGCGGGCGCGGCGCGACAAGAAGCCGCGCTAGCGCGACGCGGCGCTTCTGCCCCGCCGACAGCGCGCCCACGGGAAAATCCGCGACATGGCCGAGGCCGAGGCGCTGGAGCGCGCCGCGCCAGGCGCCGCTCGACGAATCGCTCCCCAGCGCGCCGGCCCAGAACGCGAGATTCTCGCCGGCCGTCAGGGCGCTCTTCAGCGCGTCGGCGTGACCGAGATAATGCGCCTGTTCGCCGATGCTCGCCTCGCTCGCCCCGCCCTCCAGGGCGAAGGCGCCGGCGGCGAGCGGCAGAAAGCCGGCGATGGCGCGCAGCAGGCTCGACTTGCCCGCCCCGTTCGGCCCGACGAGGACGAGCGCCGCGCCGCCGCGCGCCTCGAAGGAGAGGCTGGCCAGAATCGAGCGCCCGCCGCGCTCGATGGCAATGTCCCTGGCGCTCAGGCGCATGGCTTTCCCTTCGACGGCGCCGTTCCTTTCGGCGCCTTCAGACGATAGTTTGTGTAGCCCGGCGATGGGAATTTATCTATAAGCCGACGCATCATTTCCCCTCCCCGCATTTTTCGGAGTCGCCCCATGGCCAGCCTTGACAGCTTCAAATGTCGCAAGACGCTCGAGGTCGGGGCCAAGAGCTACCAATATTTCTCGCTCAAGGCGGCCGAAAAGCATGGCCTCGCCGGCATCGCGCAATTGCCCTTCTCGTTGAAGGTCGTGTTGGAGAACCTGTTGCGCAACGAGGATGGCCGCACCGTCAAGAAGGACGACATCGAGGCGGTCGCGGCCTGGCTCGTCAACCGCGGCAAAAAAGAGCACGAAATCGCCTTCCGTCCGGCGCGCGTGCTGATGCAGGATTTCACCGGCGTCCCGGCGGTCGTCGATCTCGCGGCGATGCGCGACGCGATGGAGAAGCTCGGCGGCGATCCCAACAAGATCAATCCGCTCGTTCCCGTCGATCTCGTCATCGACCATTCCGTCGTCGTCGACCACTTCGGCACGGCCAAGGCGCTCTCCCAGAACGTCAAGCGCGAATACGAGCAGAACCAGGAACGCTATCGCTTTCTCAAATGGGGCCAGCAGGCGTTTTCCAATTTCTCGGTCGTCCCGCCCGGCACCGGCATCTGCCACCAGGTCAATCTCGAATATCTCGCCCAGACCGTGTGGACCGCGAAGGAGAAACTCGACGGCAAGACGGTCGAGGTCGCCTACCCGGACACGCTGGTGGGCACCGACAGCCATACGACGATGGTCAACGGCCTGGCCGTGCTCGGTTGGGGCGTCGGGGGCATCGAAGCGGAGGCGGCGATGCTCGGCCAACCGCTGTCGATGCTGCTGCCCGAGGTCGTCGGCTTCAAGCTGACGGGCGAATTGCGCGAAGGGGTTACTGCGACCGACCTCGTGCTCACCGTCACGCAGATGTTGCGCAAGAAGGGCGTCGTCGGCAAATTCGTCGAATTCTTCGGCCCCGGCCTCAATGCGATGTCGGTCGCCGATCGCGCGACGCTGGCCAATATGGCGCCCGAATACGGCGCGACCTGCGGCCTGTTCCCGATCGACGCGCAGGCGATCGCCTATCTCCACACCTCCGGCCGCAAGAACGCGCGCGTCGCGCTGGTGGAGGCCTACGCCAAGGCGCAGGGCTTCTATCGCACGCGCCTGACGCCCGAACCCGTCTTCACCGAAACGCTGGCGCTGGAGCTGGGCGAGGTCACGCCCTCGCTCGCCGGCCCCAAACGCCCGCAGGACCGCGTCGTCCTCGCCGAGGCCAAGGCGGGGTTCGCCGGCGCGATGAGCGCCGAGTTCAAGCAGGGCGCCGCGATCGCCGAACGGCACGCGGTCGAAGGGGCCAATTTCGACCTCGGCCACGGCGACGTCGTCATCGCCGCGATCACCTCCTGCACCAACACCTCGAACCCCAGCGTGATGATCGCGGCCGGACTCGTCGCGCGCAACGCCGTCGCCAGGGGCCTTACGGTCAAGCCCTGGGTGAAGACCTCGCTCGCGCCGGGCAGCCAGGTGGTCGAAGAGTACCTCGAGGCCGCCGAACTGCAGAAGCCGCTCGACAAGCTCGGCTTCAACATCGTCGGCTACGGCTGCACGACCTGCATCGGCAATTCCGGCCCGCTGGCGCCGGAGATTTCGGCGACGATTTCCAAATACGATCTCGTCGCCGCGGCGGTGCTTTCCGGCAACCGCAATTTCGAGGGCCGCGTCAATCCGGACGTGCGCGCCAATTATCTCGCCTCGCCCCCGCTGGTCGTCGCCTATGCGCTCGCCGGCTCGATGCAGATCGATCTGACCAAGGAGCCGCTCGGCCATGACAAGAAGGGCGCGCCGGTGTTTCTCGCCGACATCTGGCCCTCGACCCAGGAGATCCACGATCTCATCGAGCACACCATCACGGCGAAAATGTTCAAGACCAAATACGCCGAAGTGTTCGACGGCGACGCCAATTGGCGCAAGGTCAGGGTCCCGGCCGGCCTCACCTACGCCTGGGACATGGGCTCGACCTACGTGCAGAACCCGCCCTATTTCGAGGGCATGACGATGGAGCCCAAGCCCATCCAGGAGATCGAAAACGCGCGCATCCTCGGGCTGTTTCTCGATTCCATCACCACCGACCACATCTCGCCGGCGGGCTCGATCCGCCAGTCGAGCCCGGCCGGGCAATATCTCATCGAGCATCAGGTGCGCCCGGCCGATTTCAACCAGTACGGCACGCGCCGCGGCAATCACGAAGTGATGATGCGCGGAACCTTCGCCAACATCCGCATCAAGAACCAGATGGTGAAGGACTCGGAGGGCGCCGTGGTCGAGGGCGGCTACACCATCCATCACCCGTCGGGCGAGCGGATGGCGATCTACGACGCCGCGATGCGCTACCAGAGCGAGGCCGCGCCGCTCGTCGTCTTCGCCGGACGGGAATACGGCACGGGATCGTCGCGCGACTGGGCGGCCAAGGGCACGAAGCTGCTCGGCGTGCGCGCGGTGATCGCGCAGAGCTTCGAGCGCATCCACCGCTCCAATCTCGTCGGCATGGGCGTGCTGCCGCTGGTGTTCGAGGAGGGGACGAGCTGGTCCTCGCTCGGCCTCCAGGGCGACGAGACCGTCTCGATCCACGGCCTGGGCGCCGACCTCAAGCCGCGCCAGAAGCTCGAGGCGGAAATCAAATCCGCCGCGGGCGCGATCACGCGCGTGCCGCTGATCTGCCGCATCGATACGCTCGACGAACTGGAATATTTCCGCGCCGGCGGCATTCTGGCTTACGTGCTGCGGCAATTGGCGGCGTGAGGAGGCGGCCAAGTCCGCACCGTCGATGAACCCGGACGCTCGCGAGAATTTTCGTCGGCAGGCGGAATGGTGCGAGCGCCTGGGGTCTCCGTTCACCGCGCTGGCCTGCCGCGCCTTATGCGAGCATCTCTCGGAAGACTCGGCGTTCGGATCGCGAGCGCTGAACTGGCCGGGCGCTCCGGAGGCCGACGCGCTCGCGCTGCGCGCTTGCGGCGCGCTCAATCTTCTCGCGCGCGAAGGCCATCCCGCGCTGGCGCCGTTCTATCCGCCCAATCCCCTGCCTTCGCCTAGGGAATTCTGGCGCGGCGCGCAAAGCGCGATCGGCGGTCTCGACGAGCGATTGACCCGCTTTCTCGACAGCGCGCCGCAGACCAACGAGGTCGCGCGATCGGCGGCGCTGCTGCCGGGATATCTGGAGATCGTGCGCCGCGCGGGCCTGCCGCTGGCGATCCGCGAAATCGGCGCCAGCGCGGGATTGAACCTTTTGTTCGATCGTTATTTCTATGATTATGGCGCGTTCGCGTGGGGGCCGCCGGACGCCAAGGTGACGATCCCCTGCGAATGGCGCGGCAAGGCCGAGGCCTTGGCCGGCGCGATCGAAGTCGCCGAGCGGCGCGGCTGCGATCTCAACCCGATCGACGCGAGCGATTTGGCCGCGCGGGCGCGGATGCTCGCCTATATCTGGCCCGACCAGTCCTCCCGCCTCGCGCGCGCCGAGGCCGCTCTGGATGTCACCGCTGAGGAGAATATTCGCGTGGAGGCGATCGACGCCGCCCAATTCGCGGCGCGGGAACTGCGGGCCGGCGCCCCCGGACGCGCGCTCGTTCTCGCGCACACGATCTTCTGGCAATATCTTCCCCGGCCGGCCAAGACCGCGATCCGCGCCGCGATCGCCGAGGCGGCGGACCGCGCGACGCGAGCGAACCCTTTCGCCTGGCTGCGCCTGGAAGCAGGAGCCGAGGAGCGCCGCGGCGCGATATTGCGCCTGTCGCTCTGGCCGCACGGGCCGATCGACGAAAAGCTCGCGCTGGCGAGCTTCCACGGCCAATGGATCGAATGGCGGGGGGTCGCGTAGGGAAGGCCGGCGGCGAGAGCCGGCGGATGGCCTCGGGACCCCCGGGTGAGATCGCCGCAGCGCGGCGTGTCAGTTCGAATCTCCCCATCCGACCGCAGGCGCTCATTGTTGCTGTTCGATCGGAGCGGCTTCCCCAACTTGCCTCAAGCTAGCGAATATACGCCTCGCTGGCATAGCGGCGCATCATGCGCTGACTGTTGAAATAGGAGCCAATTTTGCTGATCGCCTGCTTCATCATCCAAATCCAATGGGCCTTGTCGTCGTAATAGAGGGGCAGCACTTTATCCGCGAGCTTCCTGTATAGATCGTCCGCATTCGCGCCGTCGCGATTGCCTATCGCCCAGCCTGTAACGCCCTCGATGTGCGCTTCGATCCACCAGCCATCGAGCACGCTCAAGTTCAGCACGCCGTTGAAAGACGCTTTCATCCCGCTTGTTCCTGACGCCTCAAAGGGCGGCAATGGCGTATTCAGCCAGATATCGACGCCGGCTACGAGACTCGCCGCCATTCGCATGTTGTAGTTGGAGAGAAAAGCCATCGGAATCGAACCGGAGAGCTGTCGAACGTGATGATTCAGCGTCGCGATAAGGCGCCTTCCCCCTTCGTCATTCGGGTGCGCCATGCCGGCGAAGACGACTTGGCAAGGCCGCTTCCGCGCGATTTCTTTGAACCGCTCAATATCCTGGAAAAGCAGATCCGGGCGCTTGTATTCGGTCATTCGGCGAGCGAAGCCGATCAGCGGCGCGTCTTCGCGCATGACGACTCCGGTCTGGTCGTGAATCAGCGCCAACAGTTCCGTTTTCGCGGCTTGATGGGCATCCCATACCGCATCGTCGGGAAGCTGGTCGGCGCGCGTCAGCGTTTCCGGCTCGTGCGCCCAGTGAGGGAGAATCGTTTCAAAAAGCCGGGCAAAGCGGGCGTGAGTCCATGTAGGGGCATGCACGCCGTTGGTGACGGCGCGGACACGGTAACCAGGAAAAATCTGGGCGGTCGTTTGCGCATGGCGTTCCGACACGCCGTTGACATAGCCGCTCAGGTTCAGCGCCAACTGGGTCATGTTGAGGCGGTCGGCCCCGGCGAGCAACTTGAGTTCCTCGATCTCGATGTAGTCGCCCAAAACGCTCTCGACCAACGGATAAAGAAACTTATCGAACGCCGCCACGACCGGCGTGTGAGTCGTGAAGACACAACACTCGCGCACTTGCTCGTGCTCATAGCGGGGGTCGCCGGGAATAATATCCTCGGCTGACCGCGGAAACTGGCGCAGAAGGTAGATCGCGAGAAGCGCGGCATGCCCCTCATTGAGGTGGTAGGTGCGAATGGCGAACCCGAGGGCCTTCAGCATCGCCGCTCCGCCAATCCCCAGAACGATTTCCTGTTTCAAGCGATACGACGCATTGTCGCCATATAAGCAGTCCGTGATTTCCCGATCTTGCGCGCTGTTTTGATCAAGGTCGGTGTCCAGAAGCAGCACCGGCACGCCGTGACCGAGAGGACATTTCAACTCGTAGAGCCAAGAGCGGATCCATACCTCGCGCCCCTCGATCTTGACCGCTATCATGGCTTCGAGCGGCTGAAACCAGTTCTCCGGCCGCCACGGATCGGGATTAGCGACCTGACCACCCCGTTCGTCGATCTCCTGCCGGACGAACCCGGCTCGGCTGACCAGGCTGACGAACACGATGGGCAAGTCGAGGTCCGCCGAGGAGCGGGCCGTGTCGCCCGCAAGCACGCCCAGGCCCCCGCTATAGGTGTGCATTTCCGAGGTTATCGCGATCTCCATCGAAAAATGCGCGATTCGCGTTCGGTGCAAGAACGGTTGGAGAGCGTTCATCGATGACCCCACATCAGCGAGTGTGACAGTATTGTGAAATGAATTCTTGGCCCGTCCTCAATGTGATCGTTTCGGCCCTACATCGTCGTCTGGACGCGCGGGTCATTTAAGTTTGGAAATTCTGTTTGGACGCTGACGGAGATCAATTTCCGATCGCGCGAAACTTAATAAACAAAAACATCTCTCGGGCGTGCCGCTCCGCCAGGGGACGAGACTTCATGCGCGTGCTGTTCGCATCGTCAGGGGCCTGCTTTGTCGCTAAAACAGCCGTCTTGCGGACGTGAGCGCGACGCTTCCAGCGGCGCTATGCAGTCTGGAGGTCGATGTCCAACTTATTCCGCCCCTCGATGAGAGCTTCGGTTTCCTCGCCCGTCGCCATGCGCATGACTTCAGCGGCATTGCCGATAACGTCGGCGGGGCGCTTCCGCGCGACGAGTCCTCGGACGAAGTCGAGCGCGGCCTTAGCGCTGTCTCGACATCCCTTCGCCTCGAAAATGTTCGCGCCTGAGGAAATGATGAACCGCATGCGCCATACGCCCAACGTAGCGATCAGCCTATCGGAAACGCCATTCGCGCGGGAGCCGTTGTCAACGGCCTCGAATTTCAAACTGAGACACTAGTCGAAATCGGGTCCATTTCGACGCTGAAACACAACCCGCCCCGCGACAAGCGGGAGACCAACTCGGCTGCGCTCGTGCGAGGGGCTAGATGGATGAGCTCGGTCCTGAGGCCGGCGGGTCAATCGGCGCCGTTCTGTGACCCCGGACATATCGTCAGTCCGGCCTCGACTTTGAAGGTGCAGCCGAATTCTCATGCGGTTTGCACCATCCTAACGAAATGACCGCTATCGGCGCAGAGGCGTCGACGGCCCACGAAGCGGGAAGACCAGCCGGTTTCGGCGCTTTGCGGAACTTCAAGCTGGACGCCGCCCGCCGCGATCTCGAGCGCGGTCGAGCAATAGCCGATCTCGACGAAAACGACGCCGCGACGGCTCCGGCGTCGCGCCCGCGCCGATCCGACGGCGATCGCAATCCGAATCAGGACGCGATCAGCCTCGTCCTGGCGAACATGAAGCGCTCGAGGTCTTCGCTCGCCATCGGCTTGGCGAAGGCGTAGCCCTGCAGAATGTCGCAGCCGAGTTCGCGAAGCAGCCGCGCGTGCTCCATGGTTTCGACCCCCTCGGCGACGATTTCGATATCGAGAGATCGGCCGATGTCGACGATCGATTGAACGAGGCGCCTCTGCGCATCCGAGTGCACGATGGGCGTGACGAGTTGCCGGTCGATTTTCAGGCGACGGGGTTTGAGCTTGGTGAGGCTGATGATCGAGGCGTAGCCGGTGCCGAAGTCGTCGATTTCGATGTCGATCCCGAGCGCCTTGATTTGATCGATGGTCCGCGAGAAGCGGTCGTCGCGTTCGTCGAGATAGATCGTCTCGACGAGTTCGAAGGACAGCACCCCCGGTTCGATGCGCAAGTCGCGCAGACCCTGCAAGAGACCTTCGTCGTGCAGCCGCCGCAGCGAAACGTTGACGGAGAAGCGCGGAACGCGAAGGCCGAGGTCTCGCCAGCGACGGAACTGCGCCAGCGCCTGTTCGAGGATCGCGCGGTCGATGGCCCCGATGACCGTCAATTCTTCCGCCATGGCGATGAACTCGGCCGGCGCGACGACGCCGCGCGTGGGATGACGCCAGCGGGCGAGCGCCTCCACGCCCACCAGCTCAAAGGTTCGCGCGTCGAACTGCGGCTGGTAATAGGGAATGAATTCGCCGCGCTCCAAGCCGCGCACGATGCTGTCCGCAGTCTGCTTGGAGTTCAGAATCTCGGCCTGCAGCGCGGCGGTGTAGAATTCGAATCGATTTCGGCCCAGGCTCTTGGCGCGATAAAGGGCAAGATCGGCGTTGACGAGCAGACGCTGCCGGTCGACGCTGCCGCCGAACGCGCCCGCGATGCCGATGCTCATGCCCAAGCGACATTCGTGGGCCTCGTGCATGGCTGGCTTTCGAACGCTCTCGATGAGCTTCCGGGCGAGTTCGCCGAAGCCGTCCATGCCTGCGTCCGCGTTGCAGACGACGACGAATTCGTCGCCGCCCGTCCTCGCGACGAAGTCGCCGTCGCACAGGTTTCGCCGGATCGTTTCCGCCGTGTGGATCAGCATCGCGTCCCCGGCCGAATGACCGAGCGTGTCATTGATCTGTTTGAAGCCGTCGAGATCGACATGAAGGAGCACGACGCCGCCGCCGGTCGTCGCGCAGCGCGCCGCGTGCTCCTCCAGCGCGCGGTCCATATACATCCGGTTCGGCAGCCGCGTCAGGAAGTCGTGAAGGGAATTGTATTCGATGCGAGCCCGAGCCGCTTCGAGCTGGGCGTTGCGCGCCTCCGTGAGGGCCTTGGAGCGCGTCAGATCCTCCGTCAGCGCGACGTCGGAGGTTACGTCCCAATTGACGCCGACGATTTTCGAGGACAGATCGGGCGAAACGTAGACTTTGCCGATCGCGCGGATGACTCGCGTTCGCCCGTCGCCCAGGTTGAGCCGGTATTGGGATTCGTAACGGCCCTGTATCCGTATCGCCGTTTCGAAATCCTCGATCGCCCGCTGAGCGTCCGTCTCGTCGAGCCGGTCCCGCCAATGCCTGTATTCGCGAGCGCCGCCGTCTTGCGGGTAATTGTAGAGCACGTTCATGCGGTCGTCCCAGACGAGTTCTCCCGAATCGATGTTGAAGTCCCACACGCCGACCTTCGAGGCGTCGAGAGCGAGTTCGAGCCGCCGCGACAGGCGCTCGAGCTCGCCTTCGCGGTCGCGCAAGCTCGAGGAATGGTCGCGTCGCTCCTCCACCAACCGCCCGACGAGCCAGGCGGGGATGACGATCAGGAGGCCGGCCGCCAGAATTCCCAACCGCAGAATCCATCGGTTCGACGGCGCCGCTTCCCAGCCGCCTTTGGGCGTGGCGGCGATCCGCCATGATCCCGAGGGAACGCTCACATCGGTGGTGACGGGGCGGTCGCTCGCGACCTGCGCATCTCCGAAAAAGCGGACTCCTTCTTTGCCCAGCGCGTCCTTGCCTGTGATCGCCACGTCGATCGGCAGATCGTGCCCGATGAGGCCGCTGTCGCGGTACAGCCTGTCGATGTCGATGACTCCCGAAACGACGCCCCAAAAGGCCTTGTCGCCGCCGGGTCCGTTCGCGAACACGGGAAAACGCGCGATCAAGGCTCTGCCGCCCTGAACGAGGTCGAGCGGACCCGCCATGACGACGTCGCCGCTGTCGCGCGCGCGCAGCGCGGTTTCGCGCTGCTTTTCGTTCTTGTTAAAATCGAGCCCGATCGCCGCCTCGTTTCCCTTCAGGGGATATTCCAGCGACACCACGAGACCGGGGGCGCCGGCGATGCTCCTTATCTGCGAGCGGCTCTGCAGCAGGTTCGCGCAGAGCTCGGCGAATCTCGTTTGCGTGATGTTCGGCTCGGTGGAAATGTCGGCGACGAGGCCGCGAACGAGCTGGATGTCGCCGTTGACGTCGCCCTCGAGCTTGGCCCGGATCAGGCTGACCTGGGACAGAACCTCGGCGCGCGATCGTTCGTCGGAAAGCTGATTGTTTTGATGGTCGGCGAGCGCGCCGCAGACGACGGCGACGAGCGCCGCGAGCGCCGCCGGAATGTTGGTCGGGCGGAAATGTCTTCTTAAGGCTCTGCCCAGGTCCACGGCGGGATCCGCTACGGAGGTTCGACGTTGTCTGGTCGGCAGGCGCCAACCAAGGTCGGATATTGGACAGCGCCCCTTAAGCCATTGCTTAATGGCATCCAGGAGTTGCGGATGAATTCATTGTGAGCTTAATGGGAAGTTAATTCGCTTGTCCGCGACGATTCGCGACCATTTTGGAGCGACATCGCCCTGACGCGGCGATCCGCTCCAGACATATTTATCTATTTTCTCGCAGGCGCCTCGCAGCCCAGGCGCGCGCTTCCTCCGACGGCCCTCCCGGGCCTGGCCGCCTCATTTGGCTTGGCGCGCTCGGTCGGGCTATGGTGCGCGCGATCCTGGAGACGCTTGATGTCGACCGCCGCCCCTCATACGCATTTCGGCGAACGAACGGTTCGCCTCGACGAGAAGCAGGGCCTCGTCGACGACGTCTTTCATAAGGTCGCGGACCGCTACGATCTGATGAACGATCTCATGTCCTTCGGCCTGCATCGCATCTGGAAGGACATTCTCGTCGCCAAGCTGCGACCGCCGCGCCATCGCCCGTTCCTGCATCTCGACGTGGCGGGAGGCACCGGCGACGTCGCATTCCGCGTCGCGGCGGCGGGCGGCGAGGCCACCCGAGTGACCGTCGTCGACGTCAACGCCGACATGCTGCGCGTCGGCGCGGAGCGGGCACAAAAACGAAAGGAAGGCAAACGGATAAGTTTCGTCGAGGGCAACGCCGAGGCGCTGCCGCTGCCCGACGCGACTTTCGACGCCTATACGATCGCCTTTGGCATTCGCAACGTCCCGCGCATGGAGCGCGCCCTCAGCGAGGCCTATCGCGTCCTCAAGCGCGGCGGGCGGTTTCTGTGCCTCGAATTCTCGCGCGTTGATCTGCCGATTCTCGACCAAATCTATGCGGCCTATTCCGACGCCGCGATTCCCGCGCTCGGCAAGGTGGTCGCCGGCGACGGCCCCGCCTATCGCTATCTCGTTGAATCGATCCGCAAATTCCCGCCACCCGACCGCTTCGCCGACATGATCCGCGAAGCCGGGTTCTCGCGCGTCGAATTCACCCGGCTGACGGGCGGCGTCGTCGCGATCCATTCGGGCTGGAAACTCTGAACTTGTCGCGTTTGGCCGCCATCGGACACGCATCGCGGCTGGCGCGCGCCGGCTTCGTGCTGGCGCGCGAAGGCGCCTTCGTCGGCGTCGATCCGTTGTCGCTGCCGCCGCTCGCCAGGGCGCCGCTGGCGCTCGCCAATCTGCTGGCGCGGCGCGGCGCGCAGGGCCTCAGCGGCCTTTCCGCCGCGATCGATCGTCTCGGCCCCTCCTATGTCAAGCTCGGACAGTTTCTCGCCACCCGCCCCGACATCGTCGGCCCCAAGGTCGTGCTGGAGCTCGAAAGGTTGCAGGACCGCATGACGCCGGCGGACCGCGCGGTCGCGGTCGCGACGGTCGAGGCGGCCTTCGGGGCCAAGATCGATAGCGTCTTCGTCGAATTCGGCGACGCGGTCGCAGCCGCTTCGATCGCGCAGGTGCACCGCGCGCGCGTGCGGACGAGCGAGGGCGAGCGCGACGTCGCGGTCAAGCTGTTGCGCCCCGGCGTCGAGCGGCGCTTCACGCGCGATCTCTCGGATATGTTTTTCGCCGCCCGCAGCGCCGAACGCTTCGAGCCGAGCCTGCGTCGCCTGCGCCTGGTGGATGTCGTCGACGCGCTCGCGCGAAGCGTCCGCATGGAAATGGACTTTCGCCTCGAAGCGGCGGCGGCGTCCGAATTCGGCGAAAACCTGATCCATGACCCCGAATTCCGCGCCCCTAAGATCGATTGGGACCGCACGACGCGCGAAGTTCTGACCATGGAATGGATCGACGGAACGCCGCTCGGCGACACTGCGCGTCTGGCCGAGCTCGGCTTCGACGCGCCCAAGCTCGGGCGGACGCTGGTCCAGTCCTTTCTCCGCCACGCCTTGCACGACGGCTTCTTTCACGCCGACATGCATCAGGGCAATTTGCTCGTCGACGACCAAGGGCGCATCGTCGCCGTCGATTTCGGCATCATGGGCCGCCTCGGCCGCAAGGAACGACGTTTCCTGGCCGAGATTCTGTACGGCTTCATCCGGCGCGACTATCTTCGCGTCGCCGAGGTGCATTTCGAGGCGGGCTACGTGCCCCCCATTCACCGCGTCGAGGATTTCGCGCAGGCCGTGCGCGCGATCGGCGAGCCCATCCATGCGCGCACCGCCGACCAGATTTCGATGGCCAAGCTGCTGACCCTCCTGTTCGAGGTCACCGCGCTGTTCGACATGACGACGCGCATCGAACTCGTGATGCTGCAAAAGACCATGGTCGTGGTCGAAGGCGTCGCGCGCAAGCTCGACCCGTATCTCGACATGTGGGGAACGGCGGAGCCGGTCGTCGGCGGCTGGATCGCCGAAAACCTCGGGCCGCGCGGCCGAATCGAAGACCTCGGCCGCAGCGTTTCGCAACTCGCCAAACTCATGGCCGACGCGCCGCCGCGCCTGGAACGTCTTTCGCGCCTCATCGAGCGCGAAGCCGAGGCCGCGCCCGCCGAGGCGTCGAGCGCGCCCGCCTCGGGACGATGGCCGTCGACGGTCACGACATCGCTATGGGTCATCGCGGCGGCGCTCGTTTGGATCGCGTTTCACCTAAGGTGAGCCGGCGACAAAAAGAGAATTTTACGCAGATAGTTCCCGTGGAGCTTACTTTCGACGTTGCAGTCCCGTTGTTACTGACCCTATGCTGCAACCTTTGGCGCATGCGAGCCCGAGCGAATTATCGGCGCTCGACGCCACCACGGCGTAAGCGATCATGACCGCGAAACCTCTGTCGGGCGCCCGCATTCTCCTAATCGTCGGGGGCGGCGTTTCGGCCTATAAATCGCTCGAACTGATCCGCCGGCTGCGCGAGCGCGGCGCTGTCGCGCGCGTCGTCATGACCGAGGCGGCCAAGCAATTCATCGCGCCGCTCTCGGCCGCCGCGCTCAGCGGCCACCCGGTTCGCTTCGATCAATTCAGCTTGATCGACGAAGCCGAGATGGGCCACATCGAATTGTCGCGCGAAGCCGATCTGATCGTGGTCGCGCCGGCGACGGCGGATCTGCTGGCGCGAATGGCGCATGGCCTCGCCAACGATCTCGCCTCCACTACGCTTCTGGCCACCGACAAACGCGTGCTCGCCGCGCCGGCGATGAACGTTCGCATGTGGCTGCATCCGGCGACCCGCCGCAATGTCGCCGCGCTGCGCGGCGACGGCGTGATTTTCGTCGGCCCGGACGACGGCGAGATGGCGTGCGGCGAATTCGGGCCGGGTCGCATGGCCGAACCCCTGGCGATCGTCGCGGCGATCGAGCGCGCGCTCGAAGAGCCGACCGCGATCCCCCTGCCGCCCGGCGTCGGCGCGCGCGGCGACGGCGCGCTCGCGGGCAAGCGCGTCATCGTGACGTCCGGCCCGACCTACGAGCCGATCGATCCGGTTCGCTTCATCGGCAATCGCTCCTCGGGGCTTCAGGGGCATGCGATCGCGCTGGCGGCCTATCGCGCCGGCGCGAAGGTGACGTTGATCAGCGGCCCCGTCGGCCTCGCCGATCCCCCCGGCGTCGACGTCGTCCACGTCGAGACGGCGCGGCAAATGCACGCGGCCGTGCTGGCCTGCTTGCCCGCGGACGTCTTTGTCGCGGCCGCGGCCGTCGCGGATTGGCGCGTCGAGGCCATCGGCGCCCATAAGCTGAAAAAGGGCGCCGCCGGCGCGCCGGTCCTGTCGTTGATCGAGAACCCGGACATTCTCGCGGACATCGCGACGAGGACGGCCGACCGCCCGGCGCTCGTCATCGGATTCGCCGCGGAAACCGAGCGGGTCGTGGACAACGCGCGGGACAAGCTGAAACGCAAGGGCTGCGACCTGATCGTCGCCAACAGCGTCGCCGAAGGCGAAGGGACTTTCGGCGGCCTCGACAATCAGGTCGCGATCGTCAGCGCCGCAGGCGTGGAGCCTTGGCCGCGCATGAGCAAGCAAGAGGTCGCGCTGGGTTTGATCGATCTCATTGCGCGCATGATGAAAGACAAGAAATGATCGATGTTGGGTTTCAGCGATTTCCACATTCGCAGGACTTGCAATTGCCCCAGTATCAGAGCGATGATGCGGCCGGGATGGATCTCGTGGCCGCCCTTCCGGAAGGGCGGGAGGTGATTCTGAATCCCGGCGAGCGGGCGTTGATCCCGACGGGTTTGGCGATCGAATTGCCTAGGGGTTACGAGGCGCAGATTCGGCCTCGCTCGGGGCTGGCGCTGAAAGACGGGGTGACCGTTCTGAACAGCCCCGGGACGATCGACGCGGACTATCGCGGCGAGATCGGCGTCATACTAATCAATTTTGGTCGGAGTCCCTTTTCTATTCGGCGAGGCGCACGGATCGCGCAGCTCGTCGTATGTTCCGTCGAGCGCGTTGCTTTCATTAAAAGCGAACGGCTCACAGCGAGCGAGCGCGGTCCAAGAGGTTTTGGTTCGACCGGGCGCTCAGACGAGGAGAAATAAAATGAACTTGCTGTCGCGACGCAGCCTGCTCGCCATCGCCGCCGTTGTCGACATCGCCCTGCATTCGCGGCCATCGCCGGTCGCGGCCAAGGCGCTCGCCTCGCGGCACAAATTGCCGCCTCGGCACTTGGAGACCCTGTTGCAGGGCCTCGTTCACGCCAAGATCCTCAAGGGCGTGCGCGGACCTCGCGGCGGCTACGAACTGGCGCGCGAGCGCCGCAGAATTTCCGTCGGCGAAATCGTGCGCACCTCGATGAGCTTGAGCACCGCCGACCCCGACGATATCGGATCGCGATCCAAGCTCCTGGAGAAGGTTATCGAACCGAGCGTGCGCAAGGCCGGCGAGTCGTTCCTGGCCAATCTGGACGCCATCACCGTCGAGCAACTCTGCGAAGAGGCCGAGAAGGCGCATATCCTCGCGGAGGAGAAAGCCAGCGGGGATTTCGCGATCTAATGTCGTATATTAAAATGTTGTATATGATCGCGCCGTCAAAAAGTGTAATCTGACGGAGGAGCGCGCCGCGCCTGGCGTCGGCGGCGGCATGGAGGCTGAATTGATGGCTGGGACCGGTAAAGACCCGACGCGCGACGATTCGCGTCCGCGCGGCCGAGGGCGAGTGTACGCATCGATCACCGAAACGATCGGCGATACGCCGCTTGTCCGCATCGACCGCATCGCCAGGGAAAAGGGCGTGCGCGCCAACCTTCTCGCGAAGCTCGAATTCTTCAATCCGATCGGAAGCGTCAAGGACCGCATCGGCGTCGCGATGATCGACGCTCTGGAAGCGCAGGGACGGATCGCGCCGGGCCGCGGCGTCCTCGTCGAGCCGACCTCGGGAAACACCGGCATCGCGCTGGCGTTCGTCGCCGCGGCGCGCGGATACAAGCTCATCCTGGTGATGCCCGAATCGATGTCGGTCGAGCGGCGCAAGATGCTCGCGCTGCTGGGCGCCGAACTGGTCTTGACGCCCGCCGCTCTGGGCATGAAGGGCGCGATCGCCAAAGCCAATGACATCGTCGCGGCGACGCCCGGCGCGATCATGCCCCAGCAGTTCGAGAACCCCGCCAATCCCGAAATCCATCGGCGCACCACCGCCGAAGAAATTTGGAACGACACCGCCGGCGCGGTCGACATCGTGGTTTCCGGCGTCGGCACCGGCGGCACGCTCACCGGCGTCGGCCAGGTGCTCAAAGCGCGCAAGCCGAGCGTCAAGATGGTCGCGGTCGAGCCCGAGGATTCCCCGGTGCTGTCGGGCGGCGCGCCTGGCCCGCACAAGATTCAAGGCATCGGCGCGGGCTTTGCGCCGGCGATCCTCGATCGCAGCCTCATCGACGAGGTCGTCACCGTCGGCAACCAGACGGCGTTCGACACCGCCAGGCTGGTGGCGCGGCTCGAGGGCATTCCTGTCGGGATATCCTCCGGCGCCGCCATCGCGGCGGCGATCGACGTCGCCCGCCGGCCGGAAAACGACGGCAAGACGATCGTCGTCATCGTGCCGTCCTTCGCCGAACGCTATCTCTCGACGGCGCTGTTCGAGGGCCTGTAACCCTCGAGCGCCTCAGCCGCGTCCCGGCGCGCGCAAAATCCCGCGCGTCAGCGAGCCGGTCGTCGGATAGAGCGGGACGAGACACGCCTGCAGGGCGTGATAGAGGTCCGGCTTGCCGACGAAATAGCCGGGGATCGGGCGCAGCGAATCGTCGAGCTGCATGCGCCAGCCGCCTTCGCGCCGATCGATGAAGCGGCGCGCGCAGAAGCCCCAGATGCGTCGATACCAGGCCTCATAGAGCGCCTCGCCGTCGAGCGCGCCCAGAAACGTCGCCGCGCCGACGCCCTCGCAGCAAGGCCACCACAGCCGATCGCGCACGCGCGGCGCGCCGCTCCATTCGAGCGTGTAGTAGAAGCCGCCGCGCGGCGCGTCCCAGCCCTCCCCGACCGCCCGCGCGAACAGCGCGCGCGCCGCGCCGGGCAGCCAGGCGATTCTGCGCCCGCCGAGTTCCCACAGCTGCAGCGCCAGACGCGCCCATTCCAGAGCGTGCCCCGGTGTGACGCCATAGGGGCGAAACGTGTCCGAACCCTTGTATTCGCGATCGACCGTCCAATCGGCCGAATAATGCTCCGGCACGCGCCAATCCGCCGCGGCGGCGTTTCGCCGCAAGATGAGATCGGCGACGCTCTCGGCCTTATCGAGAAAGCCGCGCTCGCCGGTCGCCTCGAACGCCGCCATCAACGCCTCGGTCAAATGCATGTTGGAATTCTGTCCGCGATAGGCGCTGAACGGCGACCAGTCCTCGGTGAATTCTTCCGCGCTGGCGCCGTATTTGGGCTCCCAGAAACGCGTCTCGAGAACCTCGGCGACGTCGCTCAACAGAGCGTCGGCGTCGGGATGGCCGGCGCATTTGGCGCTCGCGGCGGCGAGCAGCACGAAAGCGTGGCCGTAGGCGAGCTTGTCGCGCTCGCGCGGCCCCTCGTCGTCGAAGGACCAGAAATAGCCGCCGTGGCGGGGATCGCGGTGGCGCGCCTTGATCGCTTCCATGCCGTGATCGACGATGTCGGCGGCGCCGGGACGCCCGAGGAGATGCGCGATCGCGAAACAATGCACCATGCGCGTCGTCGCATGCAACGGACGGACCGTCTCGGACGCCATCGCGCGGCCGGACTCGTCGAGCGTCGCGAAGCCGCCGGCGGGACGAATCAGATCCACTTCATAAAAGGCGAAGAGGGCGTCGGCCTCGGCGGCGAGCCAGCGCCGGTGGCCGTTCGCCTCCCGCCAGACGGATTTCGCATCGTGGGATTCGGGCATGATTCCCGGTTCTCCGGCCATCGGAGCCGACGGCCGGTCAGGCATAGCAAAGAATCTGGCGCGGCGCCCAGCAAGCTGGCATAAGGCGGCGATGACGCAGATGGAAACCCTTGCGCCGCGGCAGGCGAGCGCGCCGCTCGGCGCCGACGACGCCGGTTTTGGCGTTTACGTGCATTGGCCGTTCTGTCTGGCCAAATGCCCGTATTGCGATTTCAACTCCCATGTGCGCGCCGCGCCGATCGACGAAGAGCGCTTCGTTTCCGCTCTGCGCGCCGAACTCGCCCATCGCGCGGCGGCGACGCCCGGCCGTGTGGTGCGCTCGGTCTTTTTCGGCGGCGGCACGCCCTCGCTGATGCGTCCGCAGGCGGTGCAGAGCGTCATCGACGCGATCGCGGCGAACTGGAGCGTCGAGCCCGACGCGGAGATCACGCTGGAGGCCAATCCGACCAGCGTCGAGGCCGGGCGCTTCCGCGGCTATCGCGCCGCAGGGGTCAACCGCCTGTCGATCGGCGTGCAGGCGCTCGACGACGCGGACCTGAAGGCGCTCGGCCGGCGCCACGACGTCGCCGAAGCGGTCGAGGCGGTCAGGACCGCCGCGTCGATCTTCCCGCGCTATTCCTTCGATTTGATCTATGCGCGGCCCGGCCAGAGCGAAAGCGCCTGGCGCGCCGAATTGGCCGAAGCGATGAAAATGGCGGGCGAGCATCTCTCCCTCTACCAGCTCACCATCGAGCCGGACACGATCTTCGAGCGGTTGTGGCGCGCCGGCAAGCTCGCCACGCCCGACGAAGAGCTGGCGCGCGCCCTGTTCGACGCGACGCAGGAGATCGCCGAGGCGAACGGCCTTCCCGCCTACGAAGTCTCCAACCACGCGCGGCCCGGCGCCGAGAGCCGGCACAATCTCGTCTATTGGCGCTACGGCGAATACGTCGGGGTCGGCCCCGGCGCGCACGGCCGTCTCATCACGCCCGAGGGCCGCCGCGCCCAGGCGACGGAGAAGCATCCCGAGATGTGGCTCACCCAGGTCGAAAGCGAGGGCCACGGGCTGATCGAGAACGCGCCGCTGAGCGCCGAGGAGCAGGGCGACGAATTCCTGCTGATGGGCCTGCGCCTGCGCGAAGGGATCGACCGCGCGCGCTTCGAAGCTTTGAGCGGGCGCCCGCTCCTGCAGCGTCAGATCGACGATCTCGCCGCCGAGGGCTTTGTCGAAGAGGACGCGACCGGGCGAATTCGGGTGACGCACACGGGGATGCCGCTGCTCGATTCGATCGTCGCGGACCTCGCGGCCTGAGCGGCGCGGCCGAATGAACGTCGGCGCGCGCGGCCGCATCTCAGCATAAACTTCCGCTCTCGACCGAGGTTGTGAAAAAAAACGACTTTGCGGCCTTCGGTCTTTCTCGGCCAATCGTCCCCTGGCCGGTCTCCTGAAGCCAACCTAACTCTATCACAACACAGCGTTTTTACACAGCCTGGACCCTTTGCGGTCTGTCAAATGCGCATCATCTCGTCCCGCGCCGGCCGCTCCTCCAACTGCGCCGCCCGCGCTGGCCCACGAGCCGCCCATGCGCTAGCATCTGTCTTCGCCCAATCCGTGGGGGCTGATCAAATCGCTAAGACAGTGAAGTGGCCTTAGGCCGGACGGACGAGCTATCCGCGCATTGCAATGGAGGCGGCGATGTCGAGTAGCTCCCCGATTTTTTGTGGCAGATGCCTCGCGCCAGTGAAACTCACGATAGACGCTTCATGGGTTTCGGTCATTGTCTGCCCTTCGTGTGGGCAGACGGACACGTTCAGCAACGCGTTCAAAGAAGCCGACGAATATGCCGCCGCATATTTTCGGGGAGAGATTACCAATGAAAGAGGGCAAGCGCTCCAAAACAATCCGCTACGCCGCTTTCGCTTTGTTCCTCGCTATCTAGTGGACAAAAACTGACTTTTGAATCCGCCAGGGCTTCCCACAGAACTCACGATGAGCGAGTCAGGCCGATGCGCAAAGGATTTTTCATTGTTGTCCTCCTACCGTTGAGACCGGAATTCGACCACGAACCTGCCTCAACACCTTCCTGCACAAAGGCGTCCATCGAAGAATTGCGCGAACGCCCCTCGCCCCCAAAAGGCAGCCAGAGCTTTCGCTTTTTCTCGCGTTTGACGCCGTTCATTTGTCACGAAGAATTTCCACGGCCGTCTGGGCGGCAAATTTTCTTTCGAGAAACAAGGCTAGGCAACGCACGGCAGATCGGGGACGATCATGAAAGGCAAAGCGATAGCGGTCACCGGCGGATTTGGCGCTCTCGGCAGAATTGTCGCGGAGGCCGCGGCCAACCGTGGCGCGCTCGTGGCGGCGCTCGATGTCGCTACGACGCCGCCGGATGGCCTCGCCGAACGGCTCGGAGCTAATGCGCTGTTGCTCGGCGGCGTCGATCTCTCCTCTGCGGACGGTGCGCGCAAGGCCATAGCCGACCTCATTGCAAAGTTCGGGCGACTTGACGCGCTTATCAATATTGCCGGCGGCTTCCTTTGGGGAACAGCAGAAGGCGGCGACCCGACAAACTGGGATCGCCTCTACACGATGAATTTGAAGACCGCCTTGCACGCATCGATGGCGGCGACGCCCCACCTGTTGGAAAGCGGCGCCGGCCGTATCATCAATATTGGCGCCAACGCCGCAGTGAAGGCGGTTGCCGGAATGGGGGCCTATGCCGCCAGCAAAGCGGCGGTGCATCGACTGACCGAAAGCTTGGCGGACGAATTGAAGAGCAGAGGCGTCACCGTAAACGCGGTGTTGCCCTCGATCATCGACACGCCCGCCAACAGGGCCGCCATGCCCAATGCTGCGTTCGACCGTTGGGTGGCTCCGGCCGATCTCGCCGCGGTGATTTTGTTCCTCGCGTCGGACGAAGCCAAAGCCGTCACTGGCGCGTTGATACCTGTCATGGGCGCGGTCTAGCCCGCTCGGTCGACGGGCGGTGGTCGGCGGTCGCAGTTCAGCGATCATTCGCAGGATGCCGGCGAAGAGGTTTCTCGGGACGGCGACGCGGGCCGGCAGGTCCATTGCGAGCCCAAGCGATCTGATGCACTATCACAGCCGTTCCGATCTAGGGTAGCCCGGCGCGAAGGAGGACTCTATGTACGCGGCTATTCGCCAGGGCAAGGCAAGAGCGGGCATGGCCGAGGAACTGGCGAGCAGGATCAAGGAGGGTGTGATCCCGATCGTCAGCGACGTCCCAGGCTTCATGGCCTACTATGTGGTCTATGCGCCAGATGACACGGTGACGGCCATCAGCATCTTCAACAATGTCGAGGCGGCCGAGGAGTCAAACAAGCGCGCGGTTGCGTGGATCGAGCAGAACCTTGGCCCCCTGCTCATCGGGCCAGTCACGGCGGTGGCGGGGCCGGTCATCGTGCACACTTTGGCATAGCGGATAGCCCTGTTTCCTCGCGACACGGATGTCATGTCGACCGGCCGAGAGCGCCGAGCGGGGGGAAGGCGGGGAGACGATCCAAGCCGCCATCAGCGACAAGCGCCGTCGAACGGCCGGTTTCCACCTTTGCAGAAATTCAGACCGAGACGCTGCCCGCGCACCGTCGCGATTGACTTGTCCCTGCATTCCATGGAAAATCCGCGGCTCGATCCGTTCGCCGGCAAGAGGCCGGCCGATGGGCCGCGTCGTTTCTTCAACAATCCGCCGTTTCAACAATTCGAGGAGAGCAGCCATTCGTCGTCCCATGAAGTCGACCGCGGCGCCGGAGAAAGGCGGGCCCCGCGTCAACCGCGATATTCGCGCCGTCCAAGTGCAGCTCATCGACGCCGAAGGCCTCAATCGCGGCGTCGTCAATGTCGCCGAAGCGCAGCAATTGGCCGACGAGGCCGCTCTCGACCTCGTGGAGATCGTGCCGAACGCCAGCCCGCCGGTGTGCAAGATTCTCGATTTCGGCAAGTTCCGCTTCCTCGAACAGAAGAAATCCTCCGAGCAGCGCAAGCGCCAGAAGATCGTCGAGATCAAGGAGATCAAGCTGCGCCCCGGCATCGACGATCACGACTACGAAGTGAAGATGCGCTCGGTGCGCCGCTTCTTCGAGGAGGGCGACAAGGTCAAGGTGACCCTGCGCTTCCGCGGCCGCGAAATGGCGCATCAGGACATCGGCTACAAACTCCTGCAGCGGGTGAGGACGGAAACGGCGCCGATCGCCAAGGTCGAGGCCGAGCCGCTGATGGAAGGCCGTCAGATGGTGATGGTGCTCGCGCCGAAATAGCGCCGCCGCCGCCCGGCCCCTCATCACAATGCCTTGAGCGGCCCGATTCGAGCCTTGGCGCCGCGAACCGCATGGCGCTAGGGAACAATCTTCGGCGCGCCCGGGGTCGGGCGAGCCGCGTTGAAACGAGAAATTCCCTTGACCCTTGCCCGAAATCCCGCCCGCGCCGGCGTCGACGATCTCACTTTCAGCGCGGCCAGCCGCGCCGCGCAGGCCACCTCCTACGGCATTCTCTTCGCCGCCAGCGGCTCGCACATGCTCAACGACATGATGCAGTCGCTCGCCCCGGCGCTGTATCCGGTGTTTCGCGAGCAGCTCTCGCTGTCGTTTTTCCAGACCGGACTGATCACCTTCACCTTCCAGGTCACCGCCTCGCTGCTGCAGCCGTTGATCGGTCTCTTCACCGACCGGCGCCCGGTGACCTACGCCCTGCCCTCGGCGATGGCCTTCACGCTGGCCGGCCTCGTGGTGCTGGCGTTCGGCTGGAGCTATCCGCTGTTGCTGACTGCGGTGGCGATGATCGGCGTCGGCAGCGCGATTTTTCACCCCGAGGCGTCGCGCGCGGCGCGGGCGGCCTCCGGCGGGCGCTACGGCTTCGCGCAGAGCCTGTTCCAGGTCGGCGGCAATTTCGGGCAGTCGCTCGGGCCGCTGATGGCGGCGTTCATCGTCGTTCCCTTCGGCCAGCGTTCGGTGTTGGCGTTCACCGTGCTCGCCTTCGCCGCCATTCTCATCCTGACCCGCATCGCCCAATGGCACGCCGCCCATCGCGCCGCGCGCAGGGCGTTGGCCGCGCCGCACGCCTCCTCGCTGCCGCGCGCGCAGGTGGTCCGCACGATGATCATCCTGGTCGTGCTGGTCTTTTCGAAAGTGTTCTATCTCTCGAGCCTGCAGAGCTATTACACGTTCTACCTCATCCAGACCTTCCATGTTTCCGTGCAGGCCTCGCAGGTCATGCTGTTCGTCTTCCTCGGCGCCGTCGCCGCGGGAACCTACGCGGGCGGGCCGATCGGCGATCGTTACGGGCGTAAGTTCGTGATCTGGCTGTCGATCCTCGGGGTGCTGCCGTTCACCCTGCTGCTGCCGCATCTCGGCCTTGTCGGCACGATCCTCGACAGCGTCGCGGTCGGCCTCGTCCTCGCCTCGGCGTTCTCGGCCATCGTCGTCTATGCGCAGGAACTGGCGCCCGGCAACGTCGGCGCGATCGCCGGCCTGTTCTTCGGCCTTTCGTTCGGCCTGGGCGGCATCGGCGCGGCGCTGCTCGGCGCGCTCGCCGATCGCACCAGCCTGACCTTCGTCTATCAGATCTGCGCCTTCCTGCCGGCGATCGGCCTGCTGACCTATTTCCTCCCGGACGTGCGCTCGCGGCGGCTCTGAGGCGGCGCCGGCGCGACGACGAAATTCCGCCACAATGCCCCCTCATGAGAATGAACGTTCATTTTCATGAGGTTTCCATGTCTCTGGCGCAGGCTCCCTCCTCCAAGCGGGCTTCGGAGGCCGATCGGCACGACCTGATCGTCGCCGCGGCCGAGCGGGCCTTCGTGCGCCACGGCTTCCACGCCGCGACGATGCAGCAGGTCGCCGACGAGGCCGGCATGAGCGCCGGCAATCTCTATCGCTACTTCCCGTCGAAGGAGGCCATCGTCGAGGGCATTTGCGCGCGCGATCAGCGCGAGCGCGCCGTCGCCTTCGCCACTCTGGTCGGCGGCGACGGCGTTCTGGCCACGCTCGCCGCAATGCTGCGCGACCATCTGCTCGCCAAGCCGCGCGAGAAGGCGATCATGTTCGTCGAGATCACGGCCGAGGCGGCGCGCAATCCCCGCATCGCCGCGATGACGCTCGCCATCGACGCCGACGTTCTGCGCGGGCTCGCCATGCTCGTCGAGGCCGCCAAGGCCAAAGGCGAGGCCGCCGCGTCGCTCGACGCGGAATTCGCCGCGCGCGTCGTCTTCACTCTCGTGTCCGGCCTGTTCAAACGCCGCGCGCTGGAGCCGGATTTCGATTGCGAGGCCGAGGCGGCGATGGCCACCGGCGTCCTGCGAGCGCTGTTCGCCGGCGCGATCGCGCCCTTTACCGCCCTTGTGGAGTCGCGCTGATGCGCCGCGCGTTCATTGTCGTAGCCGTCGTGGCCGTGGCCGGCCTCGCCGCGCTCGGCGCCTTCCGCTATTTCGCATCCTGCGCGCCGGTCCCCGCGCCGCTCGCCAAGCTCGGGCTCTCTTCGGCCGCGAAGTGCTCGGCTCCCGCCGCGCCCGTCGGCGCCGCCGCGGCCGAGACGCCTCGCCTCGTCGAGCCGCCGACGGTGACTGTCGCGACCGGCGCACAACGCGAATTCGTCGACCGGCTGTTCGTCTCCGGGACGCTCGTCGCGCGCGAGGACGCGCTCGTCGCGGCGCGGGTCGACGGTCTGGCGATCGTCGAACTCGACGCCGAGGACGGCGACACGGTCGCGGCCGGACAGGTTCTCGCGCGGCTCGATCGCAGCCAACTCGACGCCCAGCTCGCGCAGAACGACGCGGCGACCGCCCGCGCCGACGCGGCGATCGCCCAGGCGCAAAGCCAGATCGAACAGTTCGAGGCCCAACTCGGCTTGGCGAGCGACGACTCCGACCGCGCGCACAGGCTCGGCGGTCAAGTCATGGCGGCCGCGACGATCGAGCAACGCGAAGTCGCCGTGAGGACCACCGGAGCGCAGCTCGCCGCAGCCAAGAACGGGCTCGCGCTCGCGCGCGCCGATCGCAAGAGCCGCGACGCCGAGCGTCAGGAACTGCTGGTGCGCATCGCGCGGACGGAGGTCAAGGCGCCCGTCGCCGGCCTCGTCAGCCGCCGCACGGCGCGGCTCGGCGCGACCGTTTCGAGCGTCGGCGAGCCGCTGTTCCGCATCATAAGGGACGGCGCGGTCGACCTCGAGGCGGACGTGCCTGAGCAGTCGCTGGCGCGTCTCGCCATCGGCATGCCGGCGAAGCTGCGCCTGCCCGGCGTCGCGGAGGAGGCCGACGGCGTGGTCCGGCTCGTCAGCGAGGAAGTCGACAAAGCGAGCCGCACCGGCAAGGCGCGCATCGCGCTCGCCGCGGGCGCGCCGGCGCGCATCGGTTCGTTCGCCTCGGGCGAAATCGAGATCGCGCGCAGCCAGGGCGTCGGCATTCCCGCCAGCGCCGTGCAGCGCGAAGCCGCCAGCGCGCGCGCGCTCGTCGTGCGCGACGGAATCGTCGAACTGCGGCGCGTCACGGTGGGAATCGCCGAGGGCGAGGCGCTGGAGATTATGAGCGGCGTCGCGCCGGGCGAACGCGTCGTGGCGCGCGCGGCCGCTTTCCTGCGCTCTGGGGACCGCGTGCGCGCTACGCTCGCCGCCGCCGCCCCCGCGGCAGCCGCGCCATGAGGATCAACGTCTCCGCGTGGTCGGTCCGGCGCCCGATTCCCGCCATCGTCGCTTTCGCCGTGCTGACGTTGCTCGGATTCGTCAGCTTCCATCGGATGGCGATCACGAAACTTCCCAATATCGACATTCCGATCGTCGAGATCGCGATCACTCAGTCGGGCGCGGCGCCCTCGGAACTGGAGTCGCAGATCACCAAGAAGGTCGAGGACGCCGTCTCGAATCTCAACGGCGTCTGGCACATGATCTCGACCGTGACCGACGGCTCCTCGGTAACGATCGTCCAGTTCAACGTCGGCTCGGTCGACATCGACCGCGCGCTCAACGACGTGAAGGACCAGATCGCGAAAATCCGCAGCGATCTGCCGCGCACGATCGACGAGCCGATCGTCAGCCGCCTCGACGTCGAAGGCCTGCCGATCGTCGTCTACGCCGCCTCGGCGCCGGGCATGACTGTCGAGCAATTGTCCTGGTTCATCGACGATACGGTGGCGCGCGAACTCCAGAGCGTCAAAGGCGTCGGCGAGGTCAAGCGCGCCGGCGGCGTCGATCGCGAAATCCGCGTCGCGCTCGACCCGGAGAAGCTGCTCGCGCTCGGCGTGACGGCCGCGACCGTCAACGCACAGGTGCGCGCCGACAATATCGACCTGGGCGGCGGACGCGGTCAGATCGCCGGCCAGGAACAGGCGATCCGCACGCTCGCGGGCGCGCATGCGGTCGGCGATCTCGCGGCGTTGCCGATCGCGCTGCCCGGCGGGCGCAAGGTGCGGCTCGACGAACTGGGGACGGTCACCGACGGCGCCGCCGAGCCGCGCACCTTCACGCGGCTGTTCGACGAGCCGATCGTCGCCTTCGGCGTCACGCGCGCCAAGGGCGCCAGCGACGTCACCGTCGACCGCCTCCTCGCCGAGCGGCTCCAGCGCGTTCACGCCGAGCACCCGGAGGTGGCGTTCACCAAGGTCGACACGCAGGTCGACAACGAACTGGGCAATTATTCCTCGACCATGGAGACCCTGATCGAGGGCGCGCTGCTCGCGGTCATCGTGGTGCTGGCGTTCCTGCGCGACCTGCGCGCGACGCTGGTCACCGCCGTCGCCCTGCCGCTGTCGATCATTCCCACGTTCTGGGCGATGGACGCGATCGGCTTCTCGCTCAATCTCGTCAGCCTGCTCGCGATCACGCTCGTGACTGGCATTCTCGTCGACGACGCGATCGTCGAGATTGAGAACATCGTGCGGCACATGCGCATGGGCAAGTCGGCCTATCGCGCCTCGCTGGAGGCCGCCGACGAGATCGGGCTGGCGGTCATCGCCATTTCGCTCACCATCGTCGCGATCTTCTCGCCCGTGAGCTTCATGAGCGGCATCGCCGGCCAATATTTCCGTCAGTTCGGCCTCACCGTCGCGATCGCGGTGATCTTTTCGCTGCTCGTCGCGCGCTTCATCACGCCGGTGATATCAGCCTATTTCCTGCGCGCGCCCGACGAGCCGACGCATCGCGACGGCGCGATCATGCGATTCTACACGCGGCTCGTGCGCGCCTCGGTGCGCCACCGCTGGATCACACTCGCGGCGGGCGTCATGATCTTCGTGGCTTCGCTGATGTCGACCAAGCTCCTGCCCTCGGGCTTCCTGCCGCCCGACGACCAGGGCCGCGTGCTGCTGGCGATCGAACTGCCGCCGGGCTCGCTGCTCGCCGACACCGACCGCGTCACCCGCTCGATCTCCGACGAATTGCGGGCGATGCCCGAAGTGCGCTCGGCGCTGATCTACGGCGGACAGATCCTGGGCGGCGGCGCGGAGCCGCGCAAGGCGACGTTCGTCGTCAATTTCGTCAACAAGAGGGAGCGGGCGGCGAGCCAGAAGGACTTGCAGGCGCGCATCGGCGCGATGCTCGCGAGCACGCCCGACATTCGCTATTGGTTCGTCAAGGACAACGGCCAGCGCGACCTCTCGCTCATCGTCGCCGGGCCGGACATCGACGCGATCAACGACACGGCGAACCAGCTCGCCAGCGAGATGCGCTCGATCCCGACGATCGAGAATCCCATTTCCACCGCGGAACTCGATCGGCCGGAGCTGCGCATCGAACCCAAGCGCCAGCTCGCCGCCGATCTCGGCGTCTCGACCGAAGCCCTGTCCGAGACGATCCGCGTCGCCACGCTCGGCGACATCGACGCCAATCTCGCCAAGTTCAACGCGGGCGACCGCCTCGTTCCCATCCGCGTCGAACTCGACGAGGCGGCGCGGCAGGATATCGGGCGGCTGCGCGATCTGCGCGTGGCGACCGCTTCGGGCGGCGCCGTGCCGCTTTCGGTGGTCGCCGACTTCTCGATCGACCACGGCCCGACGGCGATCAACCGCTACGACCGCACGCGCCGCGTCACTATCGAAGGCGACCTCAGCGGCGAGGCGGCGCTGGGCGACGCGGTGGCGGCCGTTCGCGCGCTGCCGACGGCACGCAAATTGCCGCCGGGCGTCGAGATTCGCGAGACCGGCGACGTCGAGGTGATGAGCGAGGTGTTCCAGTCGTTCGCCGAAGCGATCGGCGCGGGCGTCATGATGGTCTACGTCGTGCTCGTGCTGCTGTTCGGCAGCTTCCTGCAGCCGATCACCATTCTCGTGTCGCTGCCGCTGTCGATCGGCGGCGCCATCGGCGCGCTGCTGCTGACGCACAAGGCGATGTCGATGCCGGTCGTCATCGGCATTCTGATGCTGATGGGCATCGTCACCAAGAACGCGATCATGCTCGTCGACTTCGCGCTCGAGGAGATCGGGCGGGGAACGCCGCGCCTGGAAGCGCTGGTCGAGGCGGGCCGCAAACGCGCGCGGCCGATCATCATGACGACGATTGCGATGGCCGCGGGCATGTTCCCCTCGGCGCTCGGCCTCGGCGACGGCGGCGGTTTCCGCTCGCCGATGGCGATCGCGGTCACCGGCGGACTCATCGCCTCGACGCTGCTCTCGCTCGTCTTCGTGCCGGCCGTGTTCACCCTCGCCGACGACACCGGGCGCCTGGCGTGGCGTCTTCTCGGACGCTTCGTCGGCGCGACGGACGAAACCGCGCACGCGCCGCAGACGCGCCCTGCCCCGAGGGCCGAGCCGGAAGGCCTGCCGGCGGCGGCGGAGTAAGCGCGCCGCTCATCCGTTCGAACCGAGCCCCGCGAACAGCGCAGGCAGCGCTCCGATGTCGTCGACCACGTAATCCGCGTGCGGCTCCAGCGCGTCGCGATCGGCCGGCCCGCTCAACACGGCGACCGCCAGCGCGCCGGCGGCGCGCGCCGCGTCGAGATCGTGGCGCGAATCTCCGACCATCGCGATCCGCGACGGCGCGACGCCGAGATGGCGCGCGAACGCCAGCACCATGCCGGGATCGGGCTTGCCGCCATGGCCGGAATCGTAGCCGGCGACGAATTCGATCGTCTCTTCGAGACCGAGCGCCGCGATCTGCCGCCGCGCGCTTTGCTCGGAGTCGTTGGTGCCGACGCCGAGGCGAAGGCCCATCGCCTTGAGCGCGCCGAGCGCCTGCGCGGGCTCGCCGATCGGCGTCAGGGCCTTCAGCGATTCGACGGCGGTCAGATGGTCGATCTCGCGCTTCAGCGCGGCGAAATCCGTCCGCCCGAGCGATTCGCCCCACGATCGGCCGTAGCTCGCCGACGATCCCGCGATCAGCGGCGAGGTGGGGCGGAACCGCTTCTCGCCGAGCGAGAAATGCAGGATCTCGGCCTGGGCGCGCATCAGTTCGGGATCGCCGGCGGCGAGGGCGTGAATGACCGCGTGCGTCGCCGGCCCCCAGGTCTCGTGGAAGTCGATCAACGTGCCGTCTTTGTCGAGGAGAACTCCGAGAACGGACATGGCGGCCTCCGGCGTTTTTCACATTCCCGCTTCGCGATTCGCGCAACGAGCGCGGCGGGCCTCAATTGGCCGCGATTCATCCTTTAAATCGCCCTTAACGGATTTCATTCAGCTTGTCTTCATTGGCGCGGCGCCGAGACGAACGGCGCCGGGCGAACGAGTCATCGAGTGTCCCCATGCGTCACGATCTCACCGCCATTCCCGACGTTATCGAGGCCAGAGCCGGCCGCAGCCGACTCCTTTCCCGGCTCTACCGCGACATCGGCCTCGCCGCCGTCGCCGCCGAGTTCGAACTTCCCGTCGCGGATTTCGATCCCGAGCTGGGCGAAGCTCTCGAGCGCGGAGCGCGCTATCTCGCTCCGCCGAAACTCGTCCTCGCTTCCTGAGCGGGGCGATCCTCCTAGAAATCGGACCGGGGCGCGGGGGCGCATCGAACACCCAGGCGTTTCGACCATGCTGGTTACGCGTCGCCGACTCCTGACCGGCCTCGGCGCCTTCGCGGCGACGGCCGGCTTCGCCGGCTACGCCACGGCCTTCGAGGCGGGCTGGGAGCTCGCGCTGACCTCCTATGCGCTGACCCCGCCGCGATGGCCCGCCGGCCTCGATCTCAAGATCGCCGTCATCGCCGACATCCACGCCTGCTATCCCTGGATGTCGGAGGAGCGCGTCGGCGCCATCGTCGATCTGGCCAACGCGCAGCGACCGGACCTGACGGTGCTGCTCGGCGATTTCGTCTGCACGCATCGCTTCGTCAGCGGCTACGTCCCGCCCGGCGCGTGGGCCGAACAGCTCGCGCGTTTGCAGGCGCCGCTCGGCGTCTATTCGATCCTCGGCAATCATGATTGGTGGTCCGCCGCCATTCCCACCGACCCGCCCGACGGATCGCGCAGCGTCCGACGCGCGCTCGCCGAGGCGCGCATTCCCCTGCTCGAGAATCAATCGATCCAGCTCGCCCGAAACGGCCGGCCGTTCTGGTTGATCGGCCTCGGCGACCAATTGGCCAGGAACGGTCGCCGTCTCGGATTGCACGGGGTCGACGATCTCGCCGGCGCCCTGCGCGAGGTCGACGACGACGCGCCCGCGATTCTGCTCGCCCACGAACCCTATGTTTTTCCGCGCGTGCCGGAGCGGATCGCCTTGACGCTTTGCGGCCATACCCACGGCGGCCAGATCAATCTGCCGCTGCTCGGGTCGCCGTTCGTGCGTTCTCCCCGCGGCCAGAAGCCCTATGTCTACGGCGTCTATTCCGAGGGGGCGCGCCAGCTCGTCGTCTCCGGAGGCCTCGGCACGTCGCTCGCGCCGGTGCGCATCCTGCGGCCTCCGGAAGTCGTGACGCTCGATCTCGGGGGAACGGCGGGCGCCTAGGCGGGATTGGCGCGCGCCTGCCCCTCCAGCCAAGCGAAGGTTCGCATGATTCCGCGCAATTCGGCGAGCCCCTTCAATCGCCCGACGCAGGAATAGCCGGGGTTGATCCGCTCCTTGCCGACGTCGTCGGCGAGCAGATGGCCGTGATCGGGGCGCATCGGAATCTCCGCGTCGGCGCGGCCTTGCCCCCGGCGGCCGCTTTCCTCGCGCAGCAGCGCATGGACGAGCGCCACCATGTCCGTCGCGCCGTCGAGATGCTCGGCTTCGGTAAAGGAGCCGTCGGCCTCGCGCGCGACGTTGCGCAGATGAGCGAAATGAATGCGCGAGCCGAACGCCTCGGCCATCGCGACGAGATCATTGTCGGCGCGCGCGCCCAGGGAGCCGGAGCACAGCGTCATCCCGTTGGCGGGGCTTTCCACGGCCTCGAACAGCGCCCGAAAGTCCGCGGCGGTCGAGACGACGCGCGGAAGCCCGAACAGCGAAAACGGCGGATCGTCCGGGTGAATCGCCAATCGCGCGCCGACATCCTCGGCCACCGGCGCGACCTCCCTAAGGAACGCGACGAGATTGGCGCGCATGTCATCGGGGGTGAGCGCGTCGAATTCGTGCAGCGCTTGAGAAAACTGCTCGCGCGTGTAGGCCGCCTGCCGCGCCGGCATGCCGCCGATGACGTTCTTCTCGATGACCGCCAACGCCTCGCCGTCGAGGCGCTTCAATCGCCCTCGCGCCGCCTCGAGCGCGTCGGCGGAATAATTCGCCTCGGCCCCCGGCCGCCGGAGAACGAAAACGTCATAGGCGACGAACGACGCCATGTCGAAGCGCAGCGCGAAGCCCGTCGAGGGCAACGGATATTTCAGGTCCGTCCGGGTCCAGTCGACCACCGGCATGAAGTTGTAGCAGACGGTCGAAACGCCCGCCTTCGCGAGATTGGCGAGGCTGTCCTTCCAGGCGTCGATTTCACGCCGGTAAGGACCCTCGCGCAGCTTGATCGCGCTCGGGACCGGAATCGACTCGCAGACGTCCCAGCTCAGATCAGCCGCTTCGATGGCGCGCTTGCGCGCCATCACCTCGTCGGGGCTCCAGGCTCGCCCGTCGTAGATGTGATGGAGCGCGCTGACGACGCCGCGGGCGCCCGCCTGCTTGGCGTTGTCCAATGTGACGGGATCGTCGGGCCCGAACCAGCGCCATGTCTCCTTCACGAGCCGCTCCGTCGCCCGGCGCTTACGCCCAAGCGATCGCGCGGACGATCGCTGCGATGACGACAGAGATGACGATCCCGCAAACCACGACCGCAGCGGTGTAGAGGACCGACTTTTCGCCGGGAGCCTTCATCAGCACGGGAACGCCGAGCCAGAACAGATAGAGGCTGTAGAGCCCGAGGACGCCAAGAATGCGCAGGCCGGGAATCAGCGAGAATACGCCCACGAGCCAAACCGGCGTCATCGAATAGACCGCCAGCTTGAGCGCGCTGGGTTGATTCTTCTGTCCGCCGAAGGTCGGCGCCAGCGCGTCGGTGATGAGCGCCACGACGTAAACCAAGAGGAACGCCAGCGCGTAGCGGACGATCGCGGCGACGAGGCCGCCGGCGATCCCGAAGTGAAAAGTTCCGAAGATCGACATCCCGATGAAGCCGCACACCGCCGGGATGGCGGCGAGAATCGCGACGTAGTTCGCAAAGAGATAGGGGACGTCGCCCGGTTCGCTCTCGATCTTGGGCCATTCGGTCTGCGGGGTCAGTATTATCGCTTTCACTCGCTCGACAAGGTCCATGAAGGCCTCCCCCTGGCGCCGACCGACTCTCCTCGAGCGGTCCGGGTGTCATGTTAGTCCCGCGGGCGCCTCGGCGCCAGCCGCAACCGTCCGAACGCGCGCGTTTGCGGTGGACGCGGCTCGCGCGCTATATATGCCTCGATATAGGCCCGCCGCCTCGGCGGCGGGGTGTCGGTGGCGGGTTTGTCGACTGGAGCGGGCCTCGAGCGTGTCGGACGGAGCGGCTTGGAGCGAGGCGCTGATCTTCTCGCCCGCGGAATGGACGGCGATATTCCTTTCGCTCAAGGTCGCCACCGTCGGCGCGCTGGCGAGCTTGCCGTTCGCCGTCGGCCTCGCCTGGCTGCTGGCGCGGCGGCGATTTCCCGGCAAGTCGCTCGTCAACGCGCTGGCGCATCTGCCGCTGGTGCTGCCCCCGGTCGTCACGGGCTGGCTGCTGCTGATCGCCTTCGGAAGGCAGGGGATATTCGGGCGCGCTCTGGAGGCGTGTTGCGGGCTGACGTTCGCCTTCCACTGGACGGGCGCGGCGCTCGCCGCGGCGGTGATGGGCTTTCCCTTGATGGTGCGCGCGATCCGGCTGTCGATCGAGGCGGTCGACGCGCGCCTCGAACAGGCGGCGCAAACGCTCGGCGCGCCGTCCTGGTACATTTTCGCCACTGTGACCCTGCCGCTCGCGGCGCCGGGGATTATCGCCGGGCTCATTCTCGGCTTCGCCAAGGCGATCGGCGAATTCGGCGCGACGATCACCTTCGTCGCCAACATCCCCGGCCAGACGCAGACCATCGCCACCGCGATCTACAGCGCGACGCAGGACCCGAACGGCGCCGCGACGACGTGGCGGCTGACGGGAATCGCGTTGGCGATCGCCTTTGTCGCGCTGTTCGTCTCCGAGGCGCTCGCCGCGCGCGTCGCCAAACGGGACGCGGGCTGATGATCGAAATCGCGGTCGAGCACACGCAGGGCGATTTCACGATCGCGGCGGACATCCGCGCGAGCGGCCGCGTGCTGGCGCTGTGCGGCCCCTCGGGCGCCGGCAAGACGACGCTGCTCGACGTCATCGCCGGGCTGCGCCGGCCTCGCCGCGGCCGCGTCGCGGTCGACGAAGCGGTGTTCCTCGACACTGCGCGAGGGATCGACGTTCCCGCGCGGTTGCGTCGGATTGGCTATGTCTTTCAGGAGGCGCGCCTGTTTCCGCACCTCAGCGTCGCGCACAACCTGACCTATGGCGCCCGCTTCGCCTCGCGCGGGCCGAAGCTCGTCGCCTTCGCCGACGTCGTCGCGCTGCTCGGCCTCGAGCCGCTGCTGGCGCGCGGGCCGGCGCGCCTCTCGGGCGGCGAGAAGCAGCGCGTCGCGATCGGCCGGGCGCTGCTCAGCAATCCCCGCGTGCTGCTGATGGACGAGCCGCTGAACGCGATCGACGACGCGCGCCGGCAGGACATCTTGCATTTGATCGAGACGCTGCGCGACGCTTTCGCCATCCCCATCATCTTCGTCAGCCATCGCGTCAGCGAGGTCGAGAGGCTGGCGAGCGACATCGCCGAACTCGAACTGGGCCGCCTCATCGCTTTGCGCGGCCCGCGCGAAGCGGAACGTCCCTGATCGAGGCGACGCCTCGATCAGGGGGGTGGCCCGGGCGTCGAACCGCCCGCCTGGGAGCGGCGTTATGCGTCCATGGCGGCGAGGCGCGGACGGTTGCGCAGCGTGATCTGCCGCGCGCCGGAAAAGCCGAGCACGCCCTCGCCGTGCAATTGGGACAGGGTCCGCGAAACGGTTTCCAGGGTGAGGCCGAGATAGTCGGCGATGTCGCCCCGACCCATCGGAAGCGCAAACATGCCCGCCGTCGAGATCCGACGATCCATTTCCAACAGGAACGTGGCGACCCGCTGGGCGGCGGTCTTGCGGCCTAGCAGCAACATGTGGTCTTCCGCATGGCGCAACTCGCCGGCGGTCATCGTCCAGAGCGTGCAGGCGATCCGGACATCGGAATTGGCCGCCGCCTCCAAAGCGCGACGCTTCACCATACGCAGGGACGTGTCGACGATCGCTTCCGCGGTCAGGCGGTGGGTCGATCCCGATTCCAGGCCGAAGAGGTCGCCGGGCAGGTGGAACGCGCCGATCTGCCGGCGCCCGTCGTTCAGCAGCTTGTAGCTTCTGACGGCGCCGCGAATCACCTGATAGACGTATTCGGCCGGTTCGCCCTCCCCGTAGATGCTTTCGTTGCGGCCGTACGAGAATTCGGTCGCGACAAGCGCCGGCTGACCCGCCAGGAACTCGGGGCTTTCAACGCCGCCGGGAAGCATTTGCCCCCAATGGGGGCGGGCGACGGGGTTGGCAAGCGAGTGGTTCAGCATTTGGCTCTCTCCTCGATGCAAGCGCTGGCCAAATGCTAAGTCGTTTCCTCCACTCGCGAAATTTCGGTCGACGCCCTAGGGGTCGCCCCTTAAGGGCTCTCCCGGAGGCCCTCCGCGGCGGCGGCGCCCTCGCCCATCGCCGCCCGCACATGGGCGATCAGGCTTTCCTCGATATGCGGCTTCAGCACGACGTGTCGAACGCCGCAGGCTTGCGCCCTCGCCGTGACGCTCGGGCTCGGATAGGCCGTGACGAGAACGACGGGCGAAGCGACATGCCGATCGCGCAAATGACCGATCAGGTCGAACCCATCCATCTCCGCCATCTTGTAATCGATGACGAGGCAATCGCCGGCCGCCGGCAAGTTTGCCGACAACAGCGCCGGGCCGCTGGCGAAGGTCCTCACCTTGAACCCCTCCGTCTCCAAGAGGAAGCGCAGAGAGATCAGCACGTCCGGATCGTCTTCAACGACGAAAATGGTTGTCTCCCGCAACACGTTCCCCATTGACCGTCATCGCCGCGCCGACGCGCCGCGGAAGCGAAAATCACAACACTGTGAATGGATAGCGCCGCCCGAACGGCCCAAGCTTGATCCAACTCAATCTTTCAGAAGGCCGGCCCGCATCGCCAATCGGACGAGTTCGGATAAGTTTGCGGCTTGCATCTTGCTCATCAAATTCGCCCGGTAGACTTCGACGGTGCGCGGACTGATGTCATAGTCGCGCGCGATCGCCTTGTTGGACAGGCCGGCGACGAGCCCTTCCATGACCTGACGCTCCCGCGGGCTCAGAGAGTCGACGCGCGCGATGATCGGCGCCGAGGCCGCATCGCCATTCGCCGCGTCGGCCGCGCCCGCCAGCGCGATCCGGACCGTGTCGATTAGCCTTTCGTCCTCAAACGGCTTCTCGACGAAATCGACGGCGCCAAGCTTCATCGCCTCGACGGCCAACGGCACGTCGCCATGCCCGGTCATCACCACCACGCAAAGCGCGGCGTTCGTTCTTTTCAAGTGTTTCAGCAGTTCGATTCCATCCATCCCGGGCATGCGGACATCGGTGACGACGCATCCGATCTGGCCGCTCGGCAGAGCGTCGAGAAGACTTGCCGCCGATTCGAAGACTTTGACGGAGAAACCGGCCGCGCTGAGCAGAAAGTCGAGCGAGTCGCGCATGGCGTCATCGTCGTCGACAACCCAAACGTTTGCTTCGGACGCCATGGACGACCTCCGTCTACGATGCGGCGGGAAGGGTGAAGCGGAAGGTCGCGCCGCCCGCTTCATTGGTTTCAGCCCGCATCTGGCCGCCATGCGCTTCGATGATCGTTCGACTGATCGATAGCCCGACGCCCATGCCTGCCTCCTTGGTCGTGAAGAACGGCTGAAACAGATTGGACCGAACATTTTCGGCGAAACCCGGCCCGGTGTCCGACACCGCGATCTCGATCATGGCGTCGGCGACGCGCGCATTGGTCACGGTGAGTTCGCGTCGCCCGGATTCCGCCATCGCCTCCATGGCGTTGCGCAGCAGATTGACCAGCACCTGCTGGATTTGAACGCGATCCGCCACCACCAGATCGTTCGCCGGGTCCAGGTCGAATTTCAACAAGACGCCTTGCTCCCGCGCGCCGACGAGGCCGAGCGCGCCCGCCTCCTCGACGAGCTTGGTGACGCTCTCGACGCGCCTCTCCGACTCGCCGCGCAAGACGAAGTCGCGAAGACGGCGGATGATCTGTCCCGCGCGGATGGCCTGTTCCGCCGCCTTATCGAGAGCGGCTTCGATCGTCGTCGCATTGGGGTCGGAACTCGAGGCGAGAAGCCGGCGACATCCCTTCATGTAGTTGCTGATGGCCGCGAGCGGCTGATTGAGCTCATGCGCCAGCGCGGAGGCCATTTCCCCCATCGCGCTGAGACGGGAGACGTGGACGAGTTCGGATTGGAGCTGCTGCAAGCTGGCCTGCGTGCGTTGCTGCTCCGTCAGGTCGCGCACGAAACCGGTGAAATAGCGCCGTCCTCCGAAGTTCATTTCCCCGACGGAAAGGTGCATCGGGAAGGTCGAACCGTCCGTGCGCTTCCCCGTCACGATCCGGCCGATGCCGATGATCCTGCGTTCGCCCGTAGTCCGGTAGCGATCGAGGTAGCCGTCGTGACGCGTGCGATCCGGTTCGGGCATGAGCGCGTTGACGTTGCGCCCGATCGCTTCGCGTTCCGAATAACCGAACATTCGCTCGGCGGCGCGGCTGAAAAGCTGGATGGTCCCGGCCTCGTCGATGACCACCATCGCGTCGGGCACGGTGTCGAGAATGGAGCGCAGGTGCTCCTCGCGGGTCCGCAGCGCCTCTTCGACGCGCTTCTCCTCGTCGATGTCGAAAACGGCGCCGCTCAGACGGCGGGCGCCGCCGCTGCCGACGACGACGCCGCGCGAGCGCAGCCAGTGACTGCCGCCGTCGCGGCGGACGCGATATTGGATGTCGAGATCGGCGCCCGTCGCTATCGATCGCTCCATCGCCTGGATCACCGGGCCGCGGTCATCGGGATCGAGAAGCGACACAAACAATTCGTAGTCGATGGCCTGCCCGTCGGCAACGCCGAACAAGGCTCGCGTCGTCGCCGACCCGTCGAACGCGCCCGTCGAAAGATCAAAATCCCACGTTCCAATCCCGGCGCCCGTGACGCGGCCGCGCGCATGCTCGTCACGCGAACCGAAATCGGCTTCAAATCGATTGAGTCCCTCCATGTTCGACTCCAGCCTCGGGCGACGTTCGAATTCCGTGCGACGCGTCGATCATTCGGCACCGGATTGCCCGAAGCGAATTCTCGCGACTTGGATACTGGGATCAAGCGTTGTTTTGTGCAAGCGGCCGGTGAATCGCCGTGGCGAGGCCGGGCGGCGCGTCGGCGGAGAAAAAAGGGCGCCCCGCAGCCAAGCGGGACGCCCTCTTTGCAACGATGTCCGCCGTCAGTGAGCGGAGGCGCCCTCGGCGCCGACGCCGGTCTGCGAGCGCACGAACTGCATCGGGAAACCGGCGCGATCGGACGTCGCCCGTGCGCTCGTGTCCAACTTCGACACGACGTAGATGCCGGCGAAGGCCAGCGCCATCGAGAACAGCGTCGGATTGTCGATGGTCACCAGCGACGAGCCCTTCGCGTTGCCGAAAATGCCTTCCCACACCGCCGGCGACAGCACGACGCCCAAGAACGCCGTGATGAGGCCGAGGAAGCCGCCGACGACGGCGCCTCGCGTCGTCATGTTCTTCCAGAACATGCTCATGACCAGCACCGGGAAGTTGCACGACGCCGCAATCGCGAAGGCGAGGCCGACGGCGAACGCAACGTTGATCCTTTCCGCGAGGACGCCGATCCCGATGGCGAAGATGCCGAGGCAGACAGTGGCGATCTTCGAGACGCGGATCTCGTCGGCCTCGCTCGCCTTGCCGCGAGCGAACACGTTGGCGTAGAGGTCATGGCTGATCGCGGAAGCTCCAGCCAGCGTGAGCCCCGAGACGACCGCCAGGATCGTCGCGAAGGCGACCGCCGAGATGAAGCCGAACAGCACGTCGCCGCCGACCGCCTTGGCGAGCAACGGGGCCGCCATGTTCGGGAAGCCCCTGGTGGCGTTGATCACGCTCATGCCACCTGCGACCTTCGCCTGGTCGATGAAATCGGGGTTGGTCGAGACGAACACGATCGCGCCGAAGCCGATGATGAACGTCAGGATGTAGAAGTACCCGATGAACCCCGTGGCGTAGAACACCGACTTGCGCGCCTCCTTGGCGTTGGGGACGGTGAAGAAGCGCATCAGGATATGCGGCAGGCCGCAGGTGCCGAACATCAGCGCGACGCCGGTCGAGATCGCCGAGAGCGGCGTCGACACCGGCGCCCCTGGCGCGAAGATCGGGCCCATGATCGCGGCATGGCGCGGATGAACCTCCACGGCCTTGGCGAACAGCGCGCCTGGGTTGAAGTTGAACGCATAGAGCACCAAGAACGCCATCAGGGTCGCGCCGCCGAGCAGCAGGCCGGCCTTGATGATCTGCACCCAGGTCGTCGCGATCATGCCGCCGAAGGTGACATAAAGGATCATCAGGCAACCGACGATCACGACCGCATGCCAGTATTCGAGGCCGAACAGAATCTTGATGAGCGCGCCGGCTCCGACCATTTGCGCGACCAGGTAGAAGGCCACCGTGACCAGCGTGCCGGACGCCGCCAGCACGCGGATCGGCGCCTGGTCGAACCGGAACGAGGCGACGTCGGCGAAGGTGAACCGGCCGAGGTTGCGCAGCGGTTCGGCGATCAGGAACGTCACGATCGGCCAGCCGACCAGCCAGCCCACCGAATAGATCAGCCCGTCATAGCCCCAGGCGTAGACGAAAGCGGAAATGCCGAGGAACGAGGCGGCGGACATGTAGTCGCCGGCGATCGCAAGGCCGTTTTGCAGGCCGGTGATCCCGCCTCCCGCGGCGTAGAATTGCGCCGCGGTCTTGGTTCGCTTAGCGGCCCAGTAGGTGATCCCCAGCGTGACGAGCACGAAGAAGATGAACATCGTCACGGCGGCCGGACTAACCGACTGCGTCGAGCTGGCCGCTTGGGCGAAGGCGAATCCGGGGGTGAGGCCGACGCCGAGCGTCAGCGCGTAAAGAAGTTTGCGGTTCACTTGGACGTCTCCTCGAGGATCTGCTTCGTCAGCGTGTCGTAGGTTCCGTTGGCGCGGTTCACGTAGAAGCCGGTCAACAAGAAGGCGGCGACGATCACCAAGACTCCCACCACGATGCCGACCGTCGTGACGCCGCCGGTCAAAGACGCCCCCAGGAAGGTCGGCGCGAAGGCGACGAGCAGGATGAACCCGTAATAGATGATGCACACCAGCACCGACAGCGTAACGCCCAGCGACCGACGCTCGGCGACAAGGTGCTGATACTTGGGATTTTTCTCGATGGCTTCGAGCCTGACGGTGGCCATGTTTCCCTCCCCTTTTTCGTCAATCCGCAGGAACCGCGGACTTTATTCTTGCGCGCCGCGAATAATCACGGTGAACGCCGGCTGAATTTAGGCGCGCTTCGAGCCGAAGGCCCATTAATACAGCAAACTCCGGGAGCGCGTCCCTCAGCCTTTGGTAAGGGGGCGCCCCGCTCGAGGCGGGCGTTTGTGCGAGCGGCGGCGATCGGATAAGTTGACGCGGGGCTGGCCCCCGGTCCGGATGAGGGGTATCACACTTGGCTCAAGCGGCCCGAAACCCCATATACTCGCCAGGCGCGATTGCGCGAACGGCGAGATAGCTGTCAGAAAAGGCCGATTCGATGGATTTCCTCAAGCCGGGGTTGCACCGCATGAACCGCCGCCGACGCATCTACGAAGGCAAAGCCAAGGTCCTCTACGAGGGCCCGGAGCCCGGCACCTTGATTCAGCACTTCAAGGACGATGCGACCGCCTTCAACGCCAAGAAGCACGAAGTCATTGAAGGCAAAGGCGTTCTGAACAATCGCATCTCCGAATATCTGTTCCAGCGGCTCAATGAGATCGGCGTCCCCACGCATTTCATGCGCCGCATCAACATGCGCGAGCAATTGATTCGCGAGGTCGAAATCATTCCGCTCGAGGTCGTCGTGCGCAATGTCGCGGCGGGCTCGCTCGCCACGCGTCTCGGCATCGAGGAAGGCACGCAACTGCCGCGCTCGATCATCGAATTCTATTACAAGAACGACGCGCTCAACGATCCCATGGTTTCGGAGGAGCACATCACTGCGTTCGGCTGGGCCTCGCCGCAGGAAATCGACGACATCATGGCGCTGGCGATTCGCGTCAACGACTTCCTGACCGGGCTGTTCCTCGGCGTCGGCATCCGTCTGGTCGACTTCAAGATCGAGTGCGGCCGGCTGTGGGAGGGCGACAACATGCGGATCGTCGTCGCCGACGAAATCAGCCCTGATTCGTGTCGCCTGTGGGACGTCAAATCCAATGAAAAGATGGATAAGGACCGCTTCCGCAAGGACCTCGGCGGCATGATCGAGGCCTATACGGAAGTCGCGCGCCGTCTCGGCGTCGTCCAGGAGAACGAGAAGCCGGGCGCCGGCGGGCCGCGGCTGGTCAAATAGCGTCGCCGAACCCGCCGCCGATCGCGGCGCGAGCGGACTTCGCATCCGCCGAGCCCTGGGTCACCCCAGATGCTCGGCGAAGAAATCGAGCGTGCGGCTCCACGCGAGAGCCGCGCTCGGGGCGTCGTAGCTCGCGCGCTCGTCGCAGTGGAAGCCGTGCCCGGCCGGATAGAGATAGACGGGCGCGCCGGGATGAGCGGCCTCGACCTCGCGTACGCCGGCGACCGGGATATGGCCGTCGAGCTCGCCGAAATGCAGCATCGTCGGCACGCGCGGCTGCAAGTCCTTCAGGCCGATGATTCCGCCGCCGTAATAGCCGACCGCGGCGGCGATTCCGGGGGTTCGCGCCGCCGCGAGCCAGGCCATCGTGCCGCCCCAGCAGAAGCCGACGACGCCGACCTTGCCGGCGCTCGCGACGCGCTGGACCGCCGCCGCGATGTCGCCGAGCGCCGCATCGCGATCCACCTTGGCGACGATCTCCATGCCGCGCGCCACTCCTGGGGCGTCATAGGCGAGCTCGACGCCTTTCTCGACGCGATCGAACATCGCCGGCGCGATCGCGAGATAGCCGGCCGCGGCGAAACGGTCGGCGACCGAACGGATGTGATGATTGACGCCGAAAATCTCCTGCACGACGACCATCGCGCCGCGCGGCGCGGCCGCCGGAGCCGCGAGCCACGCGCCGATCACGGCGCCGCCGCTGGACTTCAATGCGATCATTTCACCCATAATCCGATCCTTCCCCAAGGCGTTGAATTCGACACGCGTCGCGCGAGCGCGCCCTATCGCGCCGCCGGCCTCGGCGACGGGCCGCGCTGGGCGATAGCGATCCCGCCGACGACGAGGGCCAACGCCACGACATGGTACGCGGCGAACGGTTCGCCGAGCAAGACGACCGCCATCAGCGCGCCGAACGCCGGCACCAGATTGACGAACACCCCGGCCCGGCCCGGCCCGATCAATTCAACGCCGCGCATGTAAAGAACCTGCGACAGAAAGGCCGGCCCGAGCGCGGTGAACAGCAACAGCAGCAGCCCCTCGCCCGTCGGCCAGAAGAAGTCGCCGGCGGCGATCTCCCACGCCAGCAGCGGGATCGAGGTGAGAAACGCGGCGAACGCCATTGCGGCGAGAAGGCCGAGGCCGGAGACATGGGGCCGATGGCGCAGTCCGATGGTGTAGCCGGCGTAGAGGACGCTGGCGATCAGCACCATCAGATCGCCGCTGTTGAAGGCGAGCCCGGCGAGCCTGGACCAGTCGCCCTGCGAGGCGATCGCCGCCACCCCGGCCATGGTGGCGAGCGCGCCGAGCGCCTGCAGCGCACGGACCTCGGCGCCGAGGACGAACCGCGCGCCGATCAGCACGAAGGCGGGAATCGAACCCTGGATGATCGACAGATTGAGCGCGCCGGTGCGATGCGCGGCGACATAGAACAGCGCGTTGAAGCCGGTATAGCCGAGCGCGCCCATCGCCGCGACGAACTTCCAGCGCCCGCGCATGATTTGGAGATCCCGCCGCAGCGTGCCGCGCGCGGCGAAGGCGATCGGACCGAGCGCCAGCGCCCAGCGCGCGCAGGTCAGCGTCATCGGCCCGATCTGGCCGACCGCCATCCGGCTGGCGACCGAATTGGCGGCCCAGATCAGCGTCGTCAGCGACAAAAGCACGATCGGACTGTCCCAGGCGGCCCTCCAGGGTCTGGCCCACCCGTGCGCGGAATTCTCGACCATCGCGACTTCGCCTCGAGCGCCCCTCATCGGACGCGCCGCGGCAGCGGCGCGTCGGCGCTTGAAGGTTTCCTCGCGGACTTACGTCGGCAGGCGGGCGAAGGCAATGCGCGCCGCCTTCAATTGAGCGCGAGCGCCGTCGTCCGCGCCCCGCGCGCCGGCATCTGCGCCGCCGGCGACAGCGGCGGGCCGGCGCGGACCGCGAGGCCGACCGGGCGCGCCCTCGAGACTCGAACAAAAAAGAGCGGCGCCGACACTGCCGACGCCGCCCGATCGTTTTCGTCCCGAGTGGGATCGATCAATATTTGCGCACGAGCGGGGCTTCCGGCGGAGCATAGGTCGGCTCTTCGCCGATCATCCAGCGCAGGCCGATGCGGAAGTCGTTCGAGGCGAGATCGTTCTTCGAATAGACGGTGTAGCTGGTGCCGCAGCCGAAGCCCGGGGGTGGGCCGAGGGTCAGACAATGCGACGAGCCGGAGGTGAACTTGCCGTAGTCGAGATAGCGGTAGCCGAGGTCGAGCTTGAGGTTCTGAGTCACGTTGAAGCTCAGGCCGGCCATCAGCCCCCAGGCGAAGTTCCACCTGCCGCCGTCGTTGGAATAGCCTCCGCTCGGAGACTGCACGCTGCCGCTAAAGGCGTAGCCGGTGTCGGTGAAGCCGAACAGCTTATTGTAGGCGAAGCCGGCGCCGGCGCCGACGTAGGGCGTGACGCCGTACCAGGTGCCCAGATCGGCATAGCCGTTGAGCATGGTGACGTAGGAGGAGAGGTTGGCGCGATAGAAATCGGCGTATTGCTGGGTGCTGGTGTTGGTCCCGACGATGTTCGGCTCGTTGAGCACTTCGAGCGTCTGGAAGCCGGCGCCGCCGCGATATTCCTCGGTCAGGTCGACGCGGAACCAGTTGTTGAACTGGTAGCCGAAGCCGAGGTCGAAGATCCCCGAAGCGGAGACCGTCGGGTTATAGAAACCGTTGGTCGCCGCGGCGTCGAGGGTTCCGCCGGCGATGCCGGCCGCGATCGGATCGGGCGAGACCGCGAGGGTCGGTGTCGTCGCGTTGATCCCGAGGCCGACGTCGCCGCGCAAATACCAGCCGTTGAATTCGGCCATGGCGGGCGGCGGCGGCTCGAGCGCCGGCGCGGGCGGCAGGAGATCGGCGGCGACGGCCGCGCGGGCCAGGGCGAAGAGCGCGCCGCCGGCGAGAATGAGGGCCTTCAACTTGGCCATGACGGAATCCCTTCGTTCGACGCGCGCCAACAGGGCCCGCGCACACTTGCTTCGAAGAGAAAAATGCCATGAACATCTTAATGCCGACTTAACCCTAAAAATTGACCTTAATGAACCGTGACCCGCGGATTTGCAGGGCGATCCCACGATCGGCGAAACGAATCCGAGCGACCGTTCGGGCGCTTTCGCTCGATGGGCTCGCGCGCGGGGCCATGTCTTACGGAAACTCTTGCGAAGAGCGATTCGTCGCTCTTCGTGAGTTCGGCGCCTCGGCGCCGCCGCGCTTGCGCGCTTGTCAAACCTCAGAGATCGCAACCTCTGAGATTTGGAATTACGCCGCGGGCTCCCGATTGAGGCTCGTCAACGCAATCTTCTGGCGTCCCGTGGCGTCGAAATTCTCCGGGGCGAGCCAACGCTCGAACGCCGCGCGCCGCGCCGGCCATTCCGAATCGAGCATCGAGAACCACGCGGTGTCGCGATTGCGGCCCTTGACGATCATATGCTGGCGGAACACGCCCTCGAAGGCGAAGCCGAGTCGCAGCGCCGCGCGCTTAGAGGGCGCGTTGAGGTCGTTGCATTTCCATTCGTAGCGGCGATAGCCGAGTTCGTCGAACACGTAAGCCGCGAAAAGATATTGCGCCTCGGTCGCGCCGATCGTGCGCTGGATCGCCGGCGTGAAGAGAATATTGCCGACCTCGATCACGCGATGCGTCGCGTCGACGCGCATCAAGGTCTGGTAGCCGACGGCCAGGCCCGAGGCATTGTCGAGGATGGCGAAAAACAGCGGATCGGCCGATTGCGCCTTGGCGGCGATGCTGGCCTTGAAGACAGCCTCGTCGGTGTAAGGGCCATCGAACAGATAGGTCCAAACACGATCCTTGTCGCCGCCGTTCGCGCCGTGGAAGAGCGCGTCGGCGTGACTGTCGGCGTCGAGCGGCGCCAGCGTGACCGCGCGCCCGCGCAGCGTGACGCGCTCGGGGCGCTTGGCAGCGTGGGCGTCGACGAGCGGGCCGATGGGCTGCCCGAGCCAGTTTGTCTCCATTGGCTAATGATTGTCCCGCGGCACGCCCATCGTCTGCGCGAGGCGCTGGTACCTCACGGCCGGCTTCAGCACCATGCCCTCGTCGAACTGGGCCACCATTTCGCGTTGGATCTGTTGCCACGGCGTCTGGCTCTTGGGATAGGCGTAGCCGTGCTTCTCCAGAGCGGCCCGGCGGGTGGCGAGCTCCTCGTCGGAAATGAGGATATTGGCGGCGCGCTTCTTGAGATCGATGCGGATGCGGTCGCCGGTGCGCACCAGCGCGAGCCCGCCGCCGGCCGCCGCTTCGGGCGAGGCGTTGAGGATCGAGGGCGAACCCGACGTGCCGGACTGTCGGCCGTCGCCGATGCAGGGAAGCGCGTTGACGCCTTTCCTGAGCAGAGCGGCGGGCGGCTGCATGTTCACGACTTCCGCGCCGCCGGGATAGCCGATCGGCCCCGTGCCGCGGATGAACAAGATGCAATGCTCGTCGATCTTGAGCTTCGGGTCCTCGATGCGGTGGTGATAATCCTCCGGCCCGTCGAACACGATCGCGCGTCCCTCGAAGGCTTCCGGATCGCTCGCATTCGAGAGATAGCGCTGACGAAACTCCGCGTCGATCACGCTCGTCTTCATGATCGCATCGTCGAAGAGGTTGCCGCGAAGCACGATGAAGCCGGCGTCCGGCTTCATCGGCGCGTCGATCGGGAAGATCACGTCCGCATCGTCCGAAGCTTTGCCCTTGCAATTCTCGCCGATCGTCTTGCCGTTGACGGTCAGAGCGTTCTTGTGGATGAGCTTGTGCTTCATCAGCTCGTTGACGACGGCGGGCACGCCGCCGGCGCGATGGAACTCCTCGCCGAGATACTTGCCGGCTGGCTGCATGTTGACGAGCAGCGGCACGTGATGGCCGACCTTCTCCCAGTCGTCGATGCTCAGCTTGACGCCGATGTGGCGCGCGATCGCGTTGACGTGGATCGGCGCGTTGGTCGAGCCGCCGATCGCGCTGTTGACCACGATCGTGTTCTCGAAGGCTTCGCGGGTAAGGATGTCCGAGGGCTTCAAGTCCTCCCACACCATGTCGACGATGCGGCGGCCCGTCTCGTAGGCGATCTGCCCGCGCTCGCGATGCGGCGCCGGAATGGCGGCGCAGCCGGGCAGGCTCATGCCGAGCGCCTCGGCGAGCGCGTTCATCGTCGAGGCGGTGCCCATGGTGTTGCAATGGCCGATCGACGGCGCCGAGGAGGTCACGATCTCCATGAATTGCTCGTAGTCGATCTTGCCTTCGGCGAGTTCGGCGCGCGCCTTCCAGACGATCGTGCCCGAGCCGGTGCGCTCGCCGTGATGCCAGCCGTTGTTCATCGGCCCGCCGGAAAGCACGATGGCGGGAATGTTGACCGTCGCCGCCGCCATGATGCAGGCCGGGGTCGTCTTGTCGCAACCGGTGGTGAGCACGACCCCGTCGATGAAATAGCCCATCAGGATTTCGACCAGGCCGAGATAGGCAAGATTGCGGTCGAGCGCCGCGGTCGGGCGTTTGCCCGTCTCCTGGAGCGGATGAACGGGGAATTCGAAGGGAACGCCGCCGGCCGCGATGATGCCGTCGCGCACGCGCTTGGCCAGATCGAGATGATGGCGGTTGCAGGGGACGAGGTCGGAGCCGGTCTGGGCGATGCCGATGATCGGCTTGCCCGAGCGCAACTCCGCCGGCGTGAGGCCGAAATTGAGATAGCGCTCGATATAGAGCGCGGTCATGCCGGGATTGTCGGGGTTGTCGAACCACTGCCTCGAGCGCAGGCGCCGCTTGCCGTCTTTGAGGTGCTTGTCCTGCCCCGCGGCTCCGCCCTTGACTTTCATTCTATTCGTCCTCGCGATACGACGCTTGATGGAAGCGATATGCGTCTTTTGCAGGCACTATGCGGCCAATCCAAGGGCAAATCAACGAAAGCCTGGGCGAGGCTTCAAGCGGCGGCCGAGCCATGCTATGGCGGGTCTCGTCAGCGCGCCCGTAGCTCAACTGGATAGAGTATCGGTCTTCGAAACCGAGGGTTGGGAGTTCAAGCCTCTCCGGGCGCGCCAATTTCGAACGAGCTGTTTCCCAAATATATCAAAGCATGTGTTTAGGTAGATTTTTCTGCCGATCAAGGATCGCCAAAGCGGATATTGGTCCCGCCAAGCAGGCGGCAAGCGATCAGCCACTATCACATAAATTATCCGGTTTACAAGATTTTCCGGCGGTCTCAACTCACTTGACGAATAAGTATAATTCGGCATATTGCTATCCCAGGGCGATCCATGCGATCGCCCGCGCCCTCCCCGCAACCCGCGGTTAATCCGCGCGGGACTTTGACCCCTTCAATCTCTTCGTGATCAATAGTTTACGACGCCGATTGGCGTCAGGACCCCGCGCCCAACGACATCACGGGTCCTGATGGCGAACTGGGGGCCAAACCAATCGTGGACAAAAGGCATTTGGTTACATTAACGTTTGCCCTCAAACTAAACGGCTGGAATCTCGCTTGGCGGAACACTGCGGGCGGGCGACTTTCCAGGCGACGTGACGGAGGAAATGGCAATGGTCCTGCGCGACAAGATTAGCGTGATCACGGGCGGCGGGGGCAGCATCGGCTTGGCGACGGCGCAGCTATTTCTCAACGAGGGCGCCAGGGTGCTGCTCGTCGACCGCGACGAGGACAGGCTGGCGGCGGCCGTCGCCGAACTCGCGCATCCCGATGTCGTTTCCGTCGCGGCCGACGTGACGCGAACGGCGGATATCCAAAAGTTGGTTCAAAGCGCGGTCGAGCGTTGGGGCCGCATCGATGTTCTGTTCAGCAACGCCGGAACATTCGGCGCCGTCGCCACGGTGGAGCAGTTTCCCGAAGACATGTTCGACGCCGTCTACGCCGTGCACGTCCGCGGCGCGTTTCTCCTGGCAAAATACGCCGTCCCGCATATGCCGAGGGGAGGGAGCATCGTCATCACGTCGAGCATCGTGGGGACGCGCGGCGATCCCGGCGCATACGCCTATGTCACGGCGAAGCACGCCCAGGTCGGCCTGATGCGCTGCCTCGCCAAGGATCTCGCCCCACGGGGGATTCGCGTAAACACCATCCATCCCGGACCGATCGACAACGGCTTCCAGCGCGCCGTCGAGGCGGACCTGACGGCCGTCATGGGCCAGGACGCGACCGCGTTCTTCGACAAAGTCATTCCCTTGGGCCGCCACGGTCGGCCGGCGGAAATCGCCGAAGCCGTGCTCTACCTCGCTTCGGATCGCAGCAGCTTCACCACCGGCAGCCTTCTGATGGCCGATGGAGGTTTGAGCGCGTGAGCAGGGCCATGACGGCGTCGAAACGAACAGGTCGGGCGCCGGCGAAGCCGGAGCCCGTGGCCGTTCCCTCGAAAGTCAAACTCGGCCCTCTCGAGAGGTACATCGGCTTCCATCTGCGCATGGCGCAGGAAATCGCGCTGCGGGCGTTTATCGCCAGCTCCCGCCAGCCCGATTTCAAACCCGGCCACTTCGCGACTCTCATGCTCATAAGGCTCAACCCCGGCCTGTCGCAGATCGAGGTGTGCCGCGCCATCGGTCGGGACAAGTCCACCCTCAGCCCGCTCATTCGCGGGCTCGAGCGCGACGGGCTCATCCTGCGCGAGAATTCCGCCTTGGACCGGCGCAGCGTCACCCTCCGGCTGAGCGGCAAAGGAGAAGAGGCGCTCGACAAGCTGCTCAAGCATGCCGAAGCCCACGACCGGCGGCTCGACGCCATCGTGGGCGAGGCCAAGCCCGAGCTCATCGCCTTGTTGAAGAAGATCGCCGCGGCTCTGAGCTGACGGCCAAATCGTGTCATCGGAGAGCCATCATGTACAGCGCCAGCACGGCCCTGCTCGACGCCTTGAGCGACGCGGGCGTGACGCACATCTTCGCGAACTTCGGCAGCGACCACCCCGCGCTGGTCGAAGCGATCGCGGAGGCCCGCGCGCAAGGGCGCGCCATTCCAATGGTCGTGACCTCGCCGAACGAGATGGTGGCGCTTAGCTGCGCGCACGGCTCCGCGCAGCTCACCGGGCGCGCCCAGGCCGTCATCGTGCATGTGGAATGCGGGACCCAGGCGCTCGGCGGGGCGGTTCACAACGCGGCCAAGGCGCGCATTCCCGCCTTCATCTTCGCCGGGCTCTCCCCGTTCACTCAGGAGGGCGAGCTGCGCGGGAGCCGCAACGAATTCATCCAGTGGATCCAGGATGTCGCCGACCAACGCGGCATCGTCCGCGGCTATATGAAATACGACAATGAGTTCCGGACGGGCAAGAACGTCCCGCAGCTCGTGCACCGCGCCATGCAGCTGGCCCATAGCGATCCCAAGGGGCCGGTCTATCTCACCGGCGCCCGCGAGGTGATGGAGGAGGAAGTCGAGCCGATCGCCATCGATCTGGAGCGCTGGCGGCCGGTGCCGACCGCACCCCTGCCCGAGACCGGCGCAGCGGAGATCGCGTCGGCGCTGGCGACGGCGAAAAGGCCCTTGATCGTGACGACCTATCTCGGCCGCCGGGGCGAGGCCGTGACCGAACTCTTGCGGCTTTGCGAGAGACTCGGCGTCGGCGTGCTGGAATCGGTGCCGAGCGCGATGAACTATCCCCATGATGCGGCCATGTATCAGGGCAATCACTGGAACCACCCGCTCCAGAATCCTCGCCTGGCGGAGGCGGATGTCGTGCTCGTCATCGACAGCGACGTGCCTTGGATTCCGACGATCAACAAGCCGGCGCACGACGCCCGAATCTTTCACGTCGACATCGATCCGCTCAAGGGCTCGATCCCGCTCTGGTACATTGGCGCGCACCGCTCCTTCGGCGCCGATGCGGCGACCGCGCTGGCGCAGATCAACGCGCATCTCGACCGCGAGGGCTTCGACGAGGCGGTGGCCCGCGCCCGCATTCGCCATTACTCGGGCCTCCACGCCGAACGCGCAAAGCAATTGGAGCAGCGCGAAAAGCCGAGCGGCGACACGATCACGCCGGAATTTCTTACCGCCTCGGTGCGCAAGGCGATCGACGCCGACACCGTCGTTCTCAATGAGGGCATCACCAACTATCCCGCCATCTGCGACCACATCGCCCGCACGAAGCCGGGCACCTTCTTCGCCAGCGGCGGCGGGTCGCTCGGCTGGAACGGCGGCGCGGCGGTCGGCATGAAGCTCGCGGCGCCCAAAAGGACCTTTGTCGCGCTGACCGGCGACGGCTCCTACATGTTCTCCGTGCCCTCCACGGTGCATTGGATGGCCCGACGCTATCAAGCGCCGTTCCTCCAGGTCGTGTACAACAATCGCGGCTGGAAGGCGCCGAAATATTCCGCCCTCGCGGTTCATCCCGACGGCTACGCGAGCCGCGCCGACGACATCGACGTCAGCTTCGACCCGCCGCCGGATTATGCTGGCATCGCGGCCGCGGCGGGCGGCGCCTTCGCGCGCACGGTGAAATCGGCGGGCGACCTCGACGAGGCGATCCAGGGCGCGCTGCGCGCCGTCCGCGAGGAGAAGCGATCGGCGGTGCTGGACGTCTGGCTGCCGCGATTGTAGCCGACCGCGATCACGGAGACCTTCAGCACGACCGCGAAGGTCTCCGATACGACCGCTGCGAGAGCGTTTTCCGAGCGATGTTCGAGGGACGCGTCACCTCATCAGCGCGTCGATCAGTCGCGCGCCAAGACCCACTTTTTCATAATGAGCCTTGCACATCGCAATGTACTTGTGGACGTCGAAATAATCCTGCGACTGTCCGTTTTCGTCGAGCCAGATCAACGGACCTTCGACGATGAAGATCGCGCGCATCGGCTCTTCGTGTTCATAGGCGATCAGCGTGTGGCCTTCGCCGGCCGTCTCGTAGACGAAATCGCCCGCCTTGGCGGTCCATTCATGTTCGAGATAGCCCCATTTGCCGGAGATCGTGTAGGCGAAGACCTGATGCGGGTGGTAGTGCCGGTTCACGAGGCCGGCGCGCTTGGCCATCAGGACATCGCACCATTTGTTCTGAGACGGCGAAATCCACAGGGGACGCGACGAGACGGTTTCCGTGAACGGCACGAAATAACGCTCGTCGGCGTTCGCGACGTCGGGCGTGTATATTTCCGGCAACGCGTTCGGCTGGAACACCGTCGTGATCGGCTTCAGGTTCTTCCAAAATTCCGTCGTTGCGGCTTCCGGCATGAATTCCCTCCTCAGTCAGATTAGAACGCAGATTAGAACGGATAGCGCTGGCGGTGGGCTTCGATGGCGATCACCGGGTTTCGGCGAATGCGTCGAGGCCCCAGCGCCCTCCGAAACGGCCGTGGCCTGACGCTTTGACGCCGCCGAAAGGCATCTGCGCCTCGGCGAGGGTTGCGCCCTCGCTGGCCGCCGCTTCGGCGCCATTGATGAGTAGATTGATGTTCGGCGTTGTCTCTCCTGGGCTTGCTCGGCGCTATGAAATCAGTGAGGTCGCGCTCTTGACGTCCGGCGTTTTGGCTCGTCGTTGTTTTGGCGGGGCACGCGAGACGGGGATGAGGTCCTGGGGAACGATCCGGCGAAGCACAGGCCACAAAGCCCGCGCGGCTCGATCAGGATCGCCGCGATCGATAGTACGCCCAGCGGGATGAAATGCCAGACCCCGATCTCGGCGAGATATTGGCGGATCGGAAGGAACACGATCGCGGCGATGATGGGGCCTTCAAAACCGCCGATGCCGCCGATCACGACGATGAAAATCACATAAACGGTCCAGTCGGCGATGCGGAAGGACGCCGCCCGCTTCGCCGGGGAAAGGCGCCGCCCAAAGAAAGCGATGAGACACGTCTTCCCGCTCAGCTGGCCCGTTTTCGACATCCCGGCGTTCGGCTCAGGGCGCGCATGAAATGATTTGCCATCAAACTATCTCCCGTATACACTCACCCGTAGACAAAGAAAAAAGGGCCCATTGCGGCGCCCCGAGCGGCTCGATCGCTCGGCGGCCGTCGCGGCGGCGGTTCGGTCTGGCCGGGGGCGCGCTCGCTCGCCGCCGGGCTGAAAGAGGGAGGGTCGGGAGGTGAACAGGACGGCCCCTGCTGTCAGCGGCGCACTGCACCCGCGCGATGAGTTGCCGCGGCGATGAGCGCGTCGTACCAGATCCTGTTCGATTTCGTGTGGGTGTCGACGAGCCTGGCGCTCGTCGCCTTTAGTCTCGGCCTGATCCTGGGCGAGTTGAAGATCGTCAATGTCGCGCAAGGCGACCTGATGATGGTCGGCGCCTATTCGATGTACGCCCTGCGCGACTTGCCGTTCCTGGTCGGCGTTCTCCTCACTTTCGTGTTCGGCCTGGCGCTCGGCTTCGTGCTCGAGCGCGGCGTGCTGCGCTGGGTCTACGACAAGGGATTCATGACGACGCTGCTCGCGAGTTGGGGCATCGGCATCGTGCTCGAACAAACCGTCGCGGCGATTTTCACGGTGTCCCAGAAAGGCGTCGATGCGCCGCTGGCGGGACAGATCGCGCTGGGAGGGTTTTCCTATCCCGCCTATCGGGTCGCCGTCGCCGCCGGCATCATCGTCCTGCTCGCGGCGCTGATGCTGCTCCTCTATCGCACCTCGCTCGGGCTGCGGCTGCGCGCGTCGATCGACAATGTCGAGATGGCCGCGCTGATGGGCATCTCGCCGCAACGCACCTTCGCCATGGTCTTCGCGATCGCGACCGCGCTCGCGGTGCTGGCGGGCGCCCTGGTCGCGCCGACGCTGGCCATCAGCCCGACGATGGGCCTTTCGTATCTCGCGCCGTCGTTCTTCGCGGTGCTGATCGCCAAGCAAGGATCGCTCGCTGGCCCGATCGTAGGCGCCGTCGCCGTCGAATTCACCTTCACGCTGCTGCAGGCCTATCTGAACGTCACACTGGCGGAAAGCATCCTGTTCGGCCTGCTCGCGATTTTCATCGCCATCAAACCCCAGGGCGTCTCGTGGTCCTGGAAGAAAGCAAGGAAGGAAGCGCAATGAATAAGGATGGATCATCTGGCTACGACAACTCGCTCGGCGCGCCCGTTTCCCGGCGCGCCTTCGCGCGCGGCGCGGGTCGCCTCGCCTTCGGGCTGGCGGGCGCAGGCGCCTTCGGTGGCCTGACCGGCTTCGCCGGGGGCGCGCAGGCCGCCGCGTTCAAGGGAGCGCGGCCGTTCAAGATCGGCTTCGTCGCGCCGCTGACGGGTCCGGTCGCGCCGGAAGGAATCGCCATGCAGCGCGGCTTCGAACTCGGCCTCGAGGAATTGAACGCCGCCGGCGGCATCGCGGGACAGCCGATCGAGGTCGTGCGCCAGGACGATCAAGCAGTGCCGGCGGTGGCGGGCACGGTGCTCAAGAAGTTCATCCAGGAAGACGGCGTCGACATGGTGGTCGGCACGATCACCTCGGACGAGGAAACCGTCGCGAGCCAGATTTGCGCCGCCTACAACGTCCCCGTCATGTTTCTCGAAGCTGGCTTCTGGATGCCCTTCTGCAAGTCGACCTGCGTCTTGCTGGGCGAAACCTCCTATTCGCTGCTTGGCCCGCTGGTGCCTTTCATGGCCGAAAAATTCGGCAAGAAGTTCCTGCTGATCGGCAGCGACTTCGAATTCCCGCACCAGTATCTCAACGTCGGCAAGAGCTTCATCGCCAAGGCCGGCGGCAGCGTGGTCGACGAATTCTATGCGCCGCTCGGCACCGCCGACTGGTCGAGCTCGATCGCCAAGATCAAATCGGCCGCGCCCGACGTGATCCTGTCGGCCGTCGTCGGCGGCGACGCGATCGCGTTCGTCAAGCAGGCCAAGAGCTTCGGTCTTCTGCCGGGGGCGCATTTGACCGGCATCACCCTGCAGCCGGAGTTCTATCCGCCGATGGGCGACGCCGTCGACGGCCTCTATACGGTCAGTCGCTACAGCGAGGAGATCAAGACCGCCGGCAACGCGGCGTTCATTGCCGCCTACAAGAAGAAGTATGGCGAGGGGCCGATCCCGCTGGTCGGCGTCACCGCCTATTACTCGCTGCGCTTCGTCAAAGCGGCGGTGGAGAAGGCCGGGACCTACGACCGCAAGGCTGTGTTCGAGGCGCTCAAGGGCGTCGCCGCGACGACGCCCTTGTCCGATCAACCGCTGACCCTCAATCCGAGCAATCTCTCGGTCGACTATCCGATGTATGTCTGCCAGATCCAGCGCGGCGGTCTGTTCAAGATCGTCAAGGATCTCGGCGTGGTCTCGGCCGGCCTGAAGACGTGCTGACGCCGCCGCGCCGATGTCATGGCAAAAGGCCCGAGAACGATCGCGCGCGCATCGGTTCGCGACGTTGAACGGGCGCGCGACAGCGGCCAGGTCTTTGCGGCCTGGCCGCGTTCTGGCCGCTCTCCTGTTGGCGATCGCGGCGCTCTGCCCGTTCTTCCTCAACGAGTTCAAGGTCGGCCTGATCGCGCTCGGCCTCACATACGGCCTGTTCGCGGTCGGTCTCGACCTGGCTTGGGGCCGCGCCGGCATCATCTCGATCGGCCACGCGGTGTTCTTTGGCCTGGGCGTCTACGGCGTGGCGATTGCGATGGCGCGGGACGTCTCGCCGCTGGCGGGCGCGGCGGCGGGGATCGTGCTGGCGGCGCTGCTGGGGGTTGCGATCGCCGCGGCGGGACTGCGCCGCTCGACCAATCCGTCGACGATGGCGGTGCTCACGCTGGCGGTTACGCTGCTCGCCGAGAAGATCGCCCGCAGCTGGTGGTCGGTGACCGGCGGCAGCACCGGCATTTTCGTCCAGCCCATCGCCTCGACCGACGCCTACTATTGGTTCTGCCTCGCGGCGACGACCGTCGTCGTCGGCGCGCTCTGGCTCGCCGTCCTGCGGCGGCCGTTCGGCAATCGTCTCGTCGCGATCCGGCTCAACAGCCAGCGCGCCGAGCATCTCGGCATTCCCGTCTATCGCGAACGGGTGGTCGGCTTCGCGCTGAGCGCGGCGGTCTCCGCCCTGGCCGGCAGCCTCGCGGCGCCCTTGATGAGCAGCGTGAGCCCGGACCGGGTCGGCATCGTGCTGTCGACCCAGGTTCTGGTCTGGGTGGCGATCGGCGGCAAGGGCACGATCCTCGGGCCGATCCTCGGCGCGATGGCGGCGACCTATGGGCAGGACGCGCTGGCGACTTGGATGGGCGACTCCTACCTGCTGCTGCTCGGCGTGCTGTTCATCGGCTCGGTGTTGCTGGTCCCGGCGGGGATCGCCGGGCAGTTTCAGTCGGGCCCGCAACTCGCCGATGCGGCGCCGCCCGCGCCCGCTCCCGCGCGGGCGAGTCTTCCGCGCGGCGGCGATGGGCTCGTCTGCGAGGGCGTCGTCAAGCGATTCTCCGGCAACATCGTGCTCGACGGCGTCGACCTTCGCGTCCCGGCCGGCGAGATCGTCTGTCTCATCGGTCCCAACGGCGCCGGCAAGAGCACGTTGCTCAATATCCTGTCCGGCGCGATCGCCTGCGATGCGGGGAGCGTGACGTTGCGCGGCATGCGGGTCGAATCCCAGCCGCCGCACCGTCGGATCGCCGCCGGGCTGGCGCGAACGTTCCAGATCCCCAGCCTTTTTCCGGGCCTCAGTGTGAGCGAGCACCTCGTCCTCGCGCGCCAGGAAGCGGGCGTGCGCGTCGCCCTGCCGGAGGCCTATGCGCGCCTCGAGAGGGAGCATGGCGAGCGCCGTGTCGAGGACTTGTCGCTGAGCGACCGCCGGTCGCTCGAGATCGCCATGGCCCTGTGCGCGAACCCCGCCGTGCTGCTGCTCGACGAGCCGGCTGCGGGGCTTGCCCGCAACGAGGCGAATCGGCTCGCCAGGACCTTGCGCGCACTGCGCGACGAACTCGGCTGCGCGATCGTCTGCGTCGAGCACGACATGGAGATCGTGCGCGACCTCGCCGACCGAGTCGTCTGCCTGCATCGCGGCCGCATCATCAGCGAGGGATCGATGGACGCCGTGTCGGCGGATCCCGAAGTCCGCCGCGCCTATCTCGGGCTGCGCTGATCATGCTGCTTTCGATGCACAATCTCGTCGGCGGCTACAACGCGATCCGCATCGTCAACGGCGTATCGTTCGAGCTGGCGGCGGGAGAGACGCTCGCCGTGCTCGGGCGCAACGGCGTCGGTAAGACGACGCTGCTGCGCGCGCTCGTCGGCCTCGCCGACCGGTTCGCGGGCGAGGTGCTGATCGACGACCAGCCGGTCGTCGCGCGCGATCCGCGTTGCCTGGCGCGGCTCGGCGTGGCGTTCGTGCCGGACGACCGCGGCGTGTTCCCGCGCCTGACGGTCGCCGAGAACATCGAACTCGCCCGCCTCGTCGCTTATGCGCCGAGCCGCATCGATCCCTTCGCCCTGTTCCCGGACCTCGCGCGGCGGCGGGACCAACCGGCGGGAACCCTCTCCGGCGGCCAGCAGCAGCAACTGGCGATCGGCCGCGCCCTGGCGACGGGGCCGCGCTTGCTCGTCGTCGACGAGCTGTCGCAAGGACTGCAGCCCTCGATCGTCCAGGACCTCGCGGATACATTGTGGCAGGTCACGCGGGAGACCGGGCTGGCGCTGATCCTGGTCGAACAGAATCCCGAGCTCGCCATGCGCATCTGCGAGCGCGTCGTCGTCATGCAACGCGGCGAAGTGGCGGCGAGCGGCTCTTCGGCGAGCTTGGCGTCGGATCCGAGTTTTCTCGACCTGCTGATCGTTTGAGCCGCGCCGCGAAGCGGGCGCTTGCTCAGGGAAGGCGAGGGCGTTCTGGATCCGTCACGCGAACTTGCATTGACATGGGGCGGCGGGCCGGCCAGCGCCGAGCGCAAGCGCTTGATCGACGCCTTCGGCGGCGAATACAGCGCGCCGGCGACCGAACGATATTTGAACGAAACTCTGGCGCGTCTGGCGCCGGCGAGCCAG